>Ga0209083_1000386_pt1 | contig 67122 bp, 53 predicted proteins | sample AM7aDNAmetaG_FD_184132 | JGI IMG/M metagenome (GOLD analysis project Ga0209083, IMG submission 184132) | Freshwater microbial communities from Finland to study Microbial Dark Matter (Phase II) - AM7a DNA metaG (SPAdes) (version 3) | ecosystem: Environmental > Aquatic > Freshwater > Lake ... | reverse complement strand
TTATGTGGCCGATCCCATTTTCGAAGGTATGGCGGCCATCATCCAGTGGGACATCCAAACCGGGCAGGACCTGGTGGAACTCCCGCAGGTTTTTGAATTGCTGACGGCCAACCCGTTCCAGGTACTCGACCGGACAGGCCACATGCCCTATACCGAATGCGCCAGGCACCTGGGGAGGGCCCTTCCCGGCAATGACCGGCTGAAAAGTGTTTACAACCAGGATGGCCGGCATTACCCGCAGTGGATCGAAGATCTCGAGAAATCAGGAAAGACCGGACTCGCCTCGAAGGAAAAACAGGGCTTCTTCAGGTGGGCGGGTGCGGCAAACCGTGAAAAGATCACCGGGGTGTATGATCCCGGGAGCAAGGAATATGTTGCCATCGCAGAGATAAGCCGCCTCGATTACTGGTCGCTGTCTGAAGCCGCTGCGCTGGACCACCGCGAATCGGCCATCAAAAGCATCGACGGGCTGATCCTTATTGCCGGATCGGACGACAAAGGAGGCCTGACCTTCCGAAGATACGTCATCCCCATCATGCTGTATGCCCTCGATCTGATCCAGGACAATTACGCCACCGCGGCCGACATCGATTCCTCCTCTAAGGTGGGCCTTCGCTTCAAATATGGTTTATGCGAGATCATCGACAAATTTATCGGTCATTTCAGCATCGACGGATTTATCGGGCTGGTAAAAAAATCGGCGCTCGAAAATCCCGGAAGGGACGAACTTTTTGATGTTGACGGAAACAGCGGGCCCCGGAAAGGTTGCCCCTCCCTGCTATATACGATGAAGAAAAACGGATGGAAAGGTCTGCTCGGTTACGGGCGCATCTATGGCACCCCCGTAAGCCAGCGCAACTTCGCAACCGGGGCGATGGATCTGTATTACAATGATCTGCGGTTCATTTATCCCTCCAAAAAAGACCGGGTTGCCACCATTATTTTCGACAACCCGCTCCGCGGGAATGTGTGGAACCGGAACACCCTCGACCAGCTTGACCACGCCATCGGGATCTCGACCGCCCTGTTTGAGCAGGGAGAACTGGGTGCGCTGCTCTTTACCGCTTCGGGCAAGGGGATGCGCATGCTCGGAGCTGATGCCCGGCAGTTCAACAAGGGCTGGTTTGATGCCCGCACGGGATACCAGTTCCTCGGGGAGGAGGATGCCTCCTGGTTCACCAAAGCCGGGATGCGGCTGTTCCGTTTCATCCAGGAGATGCCCGTTTGGACCATTGGCGTGTTTGGCGAAAAATGGGGCGGCGGCGCTGAATTCACTTATTTCCTGAACCAGCGGTTCGACCTGGTGATGCATGGGGTTGAGTTTGATTCCCTTAAAAGGAAAAACGTTTTCAAAACCAAAAAGAATTACAACCAGCCAGAAATTGAATATGGCATCCTGGGCGGCTTTGGCGCCGTGCAGGAACTGGTCCGCCTGGGTTTCGGCGAGTCGCTCATCGACGAACTTTTCATCCAGGGCCTCACGGCAACACGGGCTCACGAACTCGGACTCTCAAACAGCGTAAGCGATAATGAATACGAACTGCTTGAAAAAGCGTTCGAACTGGCCCGGCTGAAACAAAAGTACGCGGTACCTTATGCCGTGGCCCTCTATAACCTGCAGAAAAAGAATGCGTTCGCAGAAGGGTGCAACGATGACCGGCTTACCAGGGAAACCGGCGAAACCTTCAATCCCGCGAAAAATCCCTATATTTCCACCGCGTTGTTGCGCCTGCTGAACATCGGCGGAAATAACCCGCCGTTGAACCTCGAAGTGCGGGGCAATTTGCCGGGTTGGGAGAACAACTATGACAAATTATACGAATAACACCTGTAATTCCTTTTAACTGAGAAATATGGCAACGATCCGATACAAATCGCCCGACTATTACCTGGTGGATGAACTTTTTACCGATGAGCACAAGCTCATCCGAGGCACGATCCGCGACTGGGTGAACCGCTCGGTGATGCCCATCATCGATGATGCCAGCCAGCACCACGAGTTTCCCCGCCACCTCGTAAAGGAACTGGGTGAAATAGGGGCGTTCGGTCCCTATATCCCGGTAGAATACGGCGGGTCGGGGCTCGACCAGGTATCGTACGGGCTGATCATGCAGGAGCTTGAAAGAGGGGATTCGGGCGTACGCTCGATGGCCTCGGTACAATCGTCGTTGGTTATGTACCCCATTTTCAAATACGGCACGGAAGAGCAGCGGAGGAAATACCTGCCGAAACTGGCTACCGGGGAGATGATCGGTGCCTTCGGGCTCACCGAGCCCAACCATGGTTCCGATCCCGGGAGCATGCTGTGCAAATTCACCGACCAGGGCGATCATTACCTGCTGAACGGCTCCAAAATGTGGATCACCAACGCCCCCATCTCCGACATCAGCGTGGTATGGGCAAAGGATGAAACCGGCACCATAAGGGGACTGATCGTGGAACGCGGCATGGAAGGGTTCACCACGCCAGAAACCCTGAAGAAATGGTCGTTGCGGGCCTCCTCCACCGGCGAACTCGTTTTCGACGACGTAAAGGTGCCCAAAGCCAACCTGCTGCCTGGCGTCAAAGGGTTGAAGGGGCCGCTCAGCTGCCTGAGCTCGGCCAGGTATGGCATCGCATGGGGCGTGATAGGCGCGGCAATGGATTGCTACGACACGGCCCTGCAGTATTCAAAAGAGCGGAAACAGTTCGGCAAACCCATTGCAGCTTTCCAGCTGACGCAGAAAAAACTCGCGGAAATGCTCACCGAGATCACCAAGGCACAACTGCTCGCCTGGCGCCTGGGCATGCTGCGCAACGAAGACCGGGCCACGCCGGCACAGATCTCCATGGCCAAACGGAACAACGTGAAAATGGCACTTGACATTGCCCGGGAATCGCGCCAGGTGCTGGGTGCCATGGGTATTTCCGGCGATTTCCCCATGATGCGGCACATGATGAACCTGGAGTCGGTCATCACCTACGAAGGCACGCACGACATCCACCTGCTCATCACCGGCCACGACATCACCGGGGAAAGTGCATTTGAATAAACCCCGGGAACCATCGTGAAAATCAAACGTTAAATGCAACAGATCAGCGTCACAATAAACGGCAGGCCATACCAGTTCCTGGCAGGCGACCACGAAATGCTGTCGCACCTGATCCGGGAAAAAGCGGGCCTTACCGGCACGAAGGTCGGTTGCGAACAGGGAAGCTGCGGCGCCTGTACCGTGCTGCTGAACGGCAAAGCCGTGCTGAGCTGCATCACGCCGGCCATGCGCGCCCACCAGGCCGAAATCACCACCATCGAAGCGCTTGCCATGAACGGCCAGCTGCATAAACTCCAGGAAAAGTTTGTTGACAAGGGTGCCATCCAGTGCGGATTCTGCACACCAGGGATGGTGATGACTGCGCTCAGCCTGGCTCCGGAACTGGATAGTGAAGCAGATATTCCCGCCCTGATCCACCGGATAAAAAAAGGATTATCCGGGAATCTCTGCAGGTGCACCGGCTATAAAAAAATCATTGAAGCCGTATCTGAATATGTTCTTGAAACCGCCGGTAAAAACCCGGAAATCCGGGAACCCGCCCTGCAACCTGCGACAGGTGCAGTTGGCGTTCCGCGGCCATACATCGAGGCTGCAAAGAAAGTCAGGGGCGTGGCTGAATATGCCGATGACATCGCTTCAAAAAACGCCCTGCACTGCAAATTCCTGCGCAGCATCCACCCGCATGCCCTGATAGAAGGGATCGACCTCACGGATGCCCTGGGCCTGCCCGGCGTTCACGCCATTGCCACCGGGAAAGAGTTGCCAGGGAAGTTTGGCGTTCTTCCTGTTTCACAGGATGAGACTGCCATGGCGGTGGACAAAGTGCGTTACGCCGGTGAAATTGTGGCTGCCGTTGCCGCCGACACGGAAGAGATTGCCGATGCAGCCTGCAGGCTCATCAAAGTAAGCTTCCGGCCCATCCGGGCGTTTCTGACCATCGACGATTCGCTGAATGATGCCGGGGAATCGGAAAAAATCCATGATACCGGTAAATTCAACAACAACATTCACAAGAAAGTGGAACTGCGCTTCGGCGATCAGCGGAAGGGACTGGAGGAGGCGGATATGACGGCAAAGATGTCGTTCGAATTCGACGGCCTGAGCCACGGTTTCACTGAACCTCATGCGGCTACAGCGTATTGGGATGAAAACGGCCTCACCATCATCACAGCGACCCAGGTGCCGCATTACCTTCACCGCGCCCTTGCCAAAGTACTGGAGGTCCCGCTGAGCCGCGTCCGCGTCATAAAACCTTACCTGGGTGGCGGATTTGGCGGAAAAAGCGATCCTTTCCCCCACGAGATCATCGTCGCGCATCTCGCCCGTAAAACCGGCAGGCCGGTCAGGGTGAGGCTCTCCCGCGAAGAGGTGTTTCTCACCAACCACGGAAGGCACCCCTCGAAAATGACCGTGGAAATGGGTATTTCGGCCGAGGGCATCATCCGGGTGCTTGATGCCGATGTCGCCATCGACGGCGGCGCCTACGGCAGTTTCGGTGTGGTGACCTCCTACTACAACGGCGTATTGCTGCAGGCGCCCTACAAACTTGACAATTTCGGGTTCCGCACCTATCGCGTTTATACCAACAAACCGCAATGCGGCGCAATGCGCGGGCATGGCGCCGTGAATCCGCGTTTTGCCGTGGAGTCGCTTATCGACGACCTGGCACGCCGCATCAACATGGATCCCTGCACGTTAAGGATGAAAAATTTCCTTGATTCCAACACCCTCACCGTGGGTCAGTACCGGATTACTTCCAATGGAAGCAGCGAATCGCTCGAAAAAGTGATGGAACAATCGCGCTGGCGGGAACGGATCGGGAAAATGGAGAAAGGCCGGGGACTTGGCGTGGCCTGCGGCTTCTTCATCAGCGGCAGCGCTCTTCCCATCATCTGGAACGAACTGCCGCAATCGGTGGTGCATTTAAAGGTTGATTTTGACGGCCGGGTGCTCGTTACCTCCGGCGCCAGCGACATCGGCCAGGGCAGCGATACCATGCTGGCCATCATCGTCTCCGAGGTGCTGGGCATCGCGATGGATAACATATTCGTGCTCGCGGCCGACACCCTGCTCACACCGGTTGATCTTGGCAGTTATTCGAGCCGGGTTACCTTTATGGCCGGCAACGCCGCAAAGGATGCCGCTGAGCAGCTGAAAACGGAGATCAGCCGGGCGTTTACGAAGAAGTTCAATATCGGTGCGGAAGATCTTATTTTTTCCGAAAACCGGGTATTCAGCCACGATAAAACGGTTGATTGCTCATGGATGGAGGCGGTTGATATCCTGACAGCCAAACGGGGCGCCGTAAGCGTGAGTGGAAAATATATCTCCCCGAAGCTCGGCGGCGATTTTAAAGGTGCCGGCGCCGGGCTGAGCCCCTCCTACACGTTCGGGGCCTGCATTTCCGAAGTGGAGGTGGATGAGGAAACGGGTTACGTGAAAGTCACGCAGGTTTGGGGAGCCCACGATTGCGGCAAGGCGCTGAACCCGCTGGCCGTTGAAGGACAGCTGGAAGGTTCGTGGCACATGGGGACCGGCCAGGCGATCAGCGAGCAGATGACCTACAGCAAGGGGTTGCTGTTCAACAACAATTTCCTGGAATACAAGATCCCGACAACCCTTGATACCCCCGACATCCATGCCAGCATCATCGAAACCATCGATCCTGAGGGACCCTTTGGCGCAAAGGAAGCCGGCGAAGGAGCCATCCACCCGGTGATCCCGGCCATCGCCAACGCGGTTTTCAACGCGGTAGGCGTACGGATCACCCGGTTGCCCATCCAGGCTGAGGAGATCCTGGCAAAGATGAAAGAGAACAGGATCTCCGAAGCAAAAATTTAACGACAAATGACCCAACCAAAAACCTATATCAAGGCAACCTCGGTGGAACACGCGCTTTCACTGGCCGGGGAAAGCAGCGGGAGTTTTCGCTATCTGGCCGGGGGGACCGACGTCATGGTCAATAAATTCCAGGGAAATGATGACGCCGGCCTCTTAATCGATATCTCCGGTATTGATGCCCTCAGGCAAGTTTCAGCAACGGAAACCCACCTGGTTATCGGGGCCCTGGTTTGCCTGGAGGAGCTGGCAAAACACTCCGCTGTGGCCGGCAATTTCCCGGTGCTGATGGAAGCGGCAAATTCGGTGGCATCGCCCACCATCAGGAAAACAGCCACACTGGGCGGTAATTTGCTTTGCGGGAACCGTTGTTCATTCTACAACCAGAGTGCCTGGTGGCGCGAAGCAGCAGGTTTTTGCCTGAAATGCAGCGGACCGCTATGCCTGGCTTCGGGAGGTAAAAAACACTGCTTTTCAAAATTCGTATCCGACATGGCCGTGGCCCTCATCAGCCTTCGTGCCGGCATTGAAATTTCTGATCTCCGGGGTGTGATAACAATTCCCCTTGAAAGTATCTATTCAGGAGATGGTATTAACCCAAGCCTGTTGAGCAACACCGCGATCATCCGTGCAATACATATCCCGCTTCACCACGATTTCAGGTCTGTGTATAAAAAACTCCGGAAGCGCGAAACGCTCGATTTCACATCCCTCACTACGGCAATTTCTCTGGATAAAACAGGCATGATCAGGATCGTGATGGGCGGGGTGCATGCAAAACCCGTCATTACCGATGGTACGGGAACTGAGGATCTGAATTCGCTGGTCAGCCAGGCTGTATCAGCAACAAGGATGGTTGACAACGACACTTATTCCAGGGCTTACCGAAAAGCAATGATCCCTGTTTTTCTTGATCGAAGTTTCAGGGAGCTGCAATTGATTTGAAAAAATTGAAATGGATCTACGCTAAGTAAGAGTCTGTTTAAATTTGTTTTTAAATCCCTTTAGGGATTTTATATGGGTAGAAAACCAGGGAGATCGGCACTATTTCGTCCCGTACGGGACGAAATGGTTCTCAGGGCGTTCGATTTCTACCAGTATTTGGTGCCTCCGGCACAGGGTTAAATAAAAACCAATAAAAAATAAAAAGTTAAACAGACTCTAACACAAGGAATATGAATCTGAAAAACAAGACCGCAATTGTAACCGGAGGTATTTCGGGCATCGGGGCTGCCATCAGCCTTGAACTGGCGCGCCACGGCGCCAGGATCGTCATGATCGACTGCAAACCGGATGAAGATGCGGCGGGAATCCTGAAAACGATCCATGAGGTTGGTTCTGACGCTATTTTCATCCGGGCCGACATCGCAGACCACCCTGCATCCTTAAATGCAGTACAAACGGCCTTAAATGCGTTTGGCGCGATTGATATCCTCGTCAATAATGCCGGCATCAACCGCGACGGGGTGATCTGGAAAATGAGTGAGGAGCAATGGGACGAGGTCATCCGCATCAACCTCAAGGGCTATTTCAATTTTACCCGGGCCGTGGCGCCGCTTTTCAGGGAACAGCAATCGGGAAAAATTGTCAACATCACCTCCATCAACGGGTTGCGGGGAAAATTCGGCCAGTCAAACTATTCCGCGTCGAAAGCGGGGATCATCGGCCTCACCAAATCCGTTGCGAAGGAACTGGGAAAATACAATGTCAACGTGAACGCCATCGCCCCCGGGCTGATCGAAACGGAAATGATGAAAAACGCCGACGAAAGCGTTCGTGCGGCCGCCCTTGAAGAGATCGTGCTGAAACGGCTTGGACAGCCTGAGGATATTGCTTTTCTGGCTGCTTTCCTCTGTTCCGACCTGGCACGCCATATTACCGGGGAGGTGATCAAGGTGGACGGGGGCCAGTATATATAAAACAGAAATCATGGATCTGAACGATATCGTAGTTGTGTCAGCCTGCCGCACGGCCATGGGCCGGTTTGGCGGAAGCCTGAAAGATATTCCGGCCTGGGAACTCGGCGCGGTTGTAATCGGGGAATCGCTGAGCCGGGCTGGCATCCGGGGCGACCAGGTAGACGAGGTGATCATGGGAAGCTGCCGACAGGCCGGCAACGGTCCCAACCCTGCGAGAACGGCAGCTGTAAAAGGAGGCATCGCCAGCGAGGTGCCGGCAGTTACGGTCAACATGGCGTGCCCGTCGGGCATGCGCAGTGTGGCCATGGCCGCGCAATCCCTGCAACTGGGCGAATCGCAGATCGTGATTGCCGGCGGTTTTGAGAACATGAGTTCCATCCCATACCTGCTTAAAGGTGCGCGGTGGGACGGCTTTAAAATGGGCAACAAAACCCTCGAGGATGGCTGGAGCGACAGCATCGACCCGCTGATCGGCCAGGGCATGGGTGAAACCGCCGAAAATTTGTTTGACAAGTACAACATTTCCCGGGAAGCACAGGATGTCTGTGCGCTCGGCAGTCATCAGAAAGCTTCGGCAGCTCAGCGGAATGGCTGGTTTGACGTAGAGATCGTGCCAGTGGAAGTGCCGGGGTCAAAAGGCAAGCCTTCGGCGTTGTTCGATAAGGATGAAACCATCAGACATGATATCTCCATCGAAAAGCTGTCAGCCATAAAACCGGCTTTTCGCGAAAATGGAACCGTAACGGCAGGAAACTCCTGCGGTTTGAGCGACGGTGCGGTGGCCCTCGTGGTCACCACCCGGCAAAAGGCTGTTGAACTCGGTTTGAAACCGCTGTTTTCCATCGTTTCCTATGCACAAACCGCCGTTGAACCATCAACGATGGGCGAAGGGCCCGCCCGATCCATACCCATGGCATTAAAAAATGCGGGGTTAACCCTGCGCGATATTGACCTCATCGAAGTCAACGAAGCATTCGCCATCCAGGTGTTATCGAACCAAAAAGCATTGAATTGGGACCCGGCCAGGCTCAATGTTCACGGGGGTGCCATTGCCCTGGGCCATCCCACCGGGATCAGCGGGGCGAGGATCCTGGTAACCGGGTATTATGCCCTGAAACGCACCGGTAAAACGCATTGTATTGCCTCCATCTGCGGCGGAGGTGGAGTAACCACGGCGATGGTGATCCGACGGGAATCATAAGAGGAGGGACGGAGTTCCCTGCCAAAATGAAAAAAGGCGAACCAGGTCAGGTCCGCCTTTTTTACGCGCTGCGTAAACCGTGGCACGTTTTACTGTAACGTAAACTTAATGGGAAGGTTAAACTGAACGCGAACGGGCACGCCACGCTGTTTGCCGGGGACCCACTTGGGCATCGACTTCACAACGCGGATGGCTTCTTCGTCGCATCCGCCGCCGATTCCGCGGAGAACGCGAACGTCGGTGATGGAGCCGTCGACTTCAACCACGAAGGTTACGAAAACTTTTCCCTGGATTCCAAGTTCCTTGGCTTCTTCGGGGTATTTGATGTTCTGCTGCAAATATCCGATACGTGCTTCTTCACCTCCGGGATAACTCGGCTGCTCTTCAACAACCGTAAAAATCTCAGCCTGTACGGGGGTTTCAATTACTTTGGGACCTTCGTCCTTCACTTCAACCTGTACTTCTTCGGTGGGTGCTTCGGTATTTCCTTTTTTGTTCAAATCATCCATGGAGGCCATACTTACCTCGATCGTCGTATCTTCAACAACAACGGGTGCGGTAAATACGATCTTCTGAACCATGACTTCGGGAGGGGGAGGTGGCGGGGGAGGAGGGGGAGCTTCTTCCTTGCGCACATCGCGCATTTCAACCCCGACTTCCTTTTCCTTTTCCCTGATCAGCCTGCTTTTATTGACATAGGCACTGATCAGTGGATAGGCTACAATGGCACCTACCGTGACAAAACCAAAAATCAGCGAAATGGTTAAAAATTTCCTGTAGTTTTTCCGCAGAAAATACGAGCCATACGCATGGTTCCTGTTTTTGAAAACAATATCCTCCAGCGATTCAACATGCTGTGTTTCAATTGCCATACACTATATTTTTACGTATTATTCAAGATATCTCTGATTATTTCGGAGCAGAAAGCAACATATCCTGCTCGGTCTTGGTCATATCAACAACGGCATAGCTGGCTATGTTGCAGATAGCCATTTCGTCGATGATGTCGACCATATCCTTGTACTTCGCCTTGTCGTCAGCCTTGATCAGCACGATCGGTCCTTTCTGATCCTCCTTTTTCATCTTCTTGATCGCATTATCGGCTGTTGTATCTGCCACGACTGTCTTACCGGTTACACGCTTATCCCTGTATTCGGCAATTTTCGTAAAGAGGTCCTTGTTTTTAACGAGTAAAAACTTGCGGATTCCATCCTTACTGAAATCGGTCTTGACAAGCTGGGGCATTTCGGCAGGCTTTTTTGGATCTGCAATCCCGATATAGTAATAAACCTTATGACCTTCCGTCAGTAAAATATTCAGGGTCCTGTTTTTAGGAATTTCAGGTCCTTTCGGTTTATCTTTATCTGTATCTTTTTCAGGCATGGTGATGACCATGACCTTGGGTTTGCTGAAAGCCGTAGTGAGCATGAAGAAGGTAATGAGCAAACACATCAGGTCGACCATGGGGGTCATATCGATGCGGGTGCTGTGTTTCTTCGCCTGGCGCTTACCACCCTTTTTCCCTTTTTCCTCAACAATTATTTCACCCATACTGGTTTTTTATTTTTTGGATTAAATCACGCTGCCTTACTTAGGCATATCCTTCATCGTGACTTCGTCCTTCATAAGGTTAGTAACGAGATTAAACTTATTTACCTTGTTTTCCTGCAGCAGGTCCATGACTTTCTTTACAACGGAATAGTTGGTTTCGGCATCACCCTTGATGGCTACTTCGGCATTGAGGTTGGTTATACGTGCCAGGCGGACCCACCAGGCGAGCTGGTTGTCGGTCGAGTCGGTTGGTATGCCAATCTGTAATTTGTCCCTGTCTTTCGGTTCATTGGAATTGATCCAGTCTTTCACGTTTTTGAAAGGCATGCCGAAAGATGACATTTTGCTGAATTTATCGAGCTCTTTAGGGGTAAAGGTAACCTGGTACTGTTCGCCCATTTTCTGAAGCAGTTTTGTTCTGAAATGGGTTGAAGTATCCTTACCGTTGTCAAAGTTAAAAAACACCTTGCCCTCTTTGGAAATGAAGATCGTCATGATATCATTATCCGGGGCCTGCTTTTCTGACACCGAATTCGGTGTTTCGATCGGCGCAGCTTCCTGTGGACGGAACGAGGTGGTCAGCATGAAGAAGGTCAGCAGCAAGGAAAACAGGTCCACCATAGGCGTCATGTCTATGTGCGGAGATCTTGCCGGATGTTTAATTTTAGGCATAGGATTGTGTTTTAATTACTTGGTAGCAGCGGCAAATGACTGTACGAGGCTGAAACCTGCTTCATCGATTTTGTAGGTAAAGCTGTCGATCTGGGTGGAATAGAAGTTGTACAACACGATGGCCATCAACGAACCGAAGATACCAAATGCAGTGTTGATAAGGGCTTCCGAGATCCCGTTGGCGAGAGCAAGTGCATCGGGGGCGCCGGCCTGGGCCAGAGCGGCGAATGCCTTGATCATACCGATAACTGTTCCCATAAGACCGGTTAACACGGAGATGGAAGCAATGGTTGAAAGGATGACGAGGTTGCGCGACAACATGGGAAGTTCGAGGGCCGAAGCTTCTTCGAATTCTTTCTGAAGAGCAAGAATTTTCTGGTCCTTTTCAAGCGTGGCGTCGTTTTGCAGCGAACGGTAGCGGAGCAGGCCGGCTTTCATTACGTTGGCGAGTGATCCGCGCTGTTTGTCGCAGGAAACGATGGCATCTTCGATCTTGTTGGTATCCAGGGCGACCTGAAGGCTCTTTACAAATACATTGATACGTCCTTTTCCTCTTGCACGGAACAGTACAATACCACGTTCAACTGCAAAAATGATCAGGATAAGGTTCAGTGTGATCAGGAAAGGAACAATAACCCCCCCTTTGTAGATAATGGCAAGATAGTTGCCTGGAAGCGGATGGCCTGCGGGGTTACCACCTTCAAAAAACAAAGGATTGCCAAACACGACCTTGTAGAGAAAATAGGAAAAGGCGAATGCTATGATCATAACGCCCACCGTAAACACTGACCTTAAGGCTTCACCCAATGATCCGCCTTTGCTAGTTGTCTTGCTCATCGTTAATAAGTTTTAAATTTAAGATTGAATGAATTATTGGATTTTCTTGTTATTAAGGCCCACAAAGATAAAAAAATTATCTCCTAAATCAAATAGTTGTTATTTGACCTTCGATTTAAGTGCGTCGATGACCGGTTTTACTACAGCCACTTTTTCATCGTTCGGATTTACTGCACTCATTCTCATATAGTAAAAGAGCGCTTTTTCTGCCTCATCCTTGAGTTTCTGATCCCTCATATACTGGCTGTAATGATAGAATGCGAGGTAATCAAACGACTCAAAACGTTCTTTCATATATTTTACCGTGTCCGATTGCGTTTTCAGTAACAGTCCTTCGTACACCGGCGCGGCCAGTCCGGTTGTGTTAAACCCTTTCGGATCCTTCTGATCGAGGTTGGATTTTGTTCTGGCTCTCCATGTGAAGCCGGGAATATAATCGGCCTGCATCTTGTTAAAAATCGCCAGGTTGGTATCAGCCTTTACATAATCCAGGAGGCTGTAATAGACCTTGCCCAGGTTGTAGTAATCCATGGGAACCCCTTTTTTCAGCTTGATCTTACGCTCATATTGTTCCATGGCTTTGTCAAACTTTTTGATCCTGGTGTAGCACAAAGCGGCTTCGGAAATAAGTTCGGCTTTGGAAGTATCCATTGAATAGGCTTTGAGCAACTGTTCGGTGGCGAGTGAATCCTGTTTTAGTTTAGACAGCAGCCGCCCGTAATAGGTATAGTCAAGTGGTCTGACCTTTTCCGGCCTGGCCTGGGCAATGAACTTTTTAATATAGGGAAGGCCCTTGTCATATTGCTGGGTCTCAAAGTAGCAATAGGCCAGGGCCCGGTTCACATCATTGTCGGTATTGTCGACCTTGAGGATCTCATTGAGCTGGTTGATAGCCTCGTTATAGTCCTTCAGTTCGATGAGCGTATTCACAAACTGCTTGCGGGCAGCGGTGTTGCGTGTGAGCGCGAGGAATTTATAGAAGTTCTTTTTAGCCTCTTCCTGCCGGCCGGCGCGTGAAAGCAGCGAACCAAGTTCGCGGTAAGCGGGGGCGAAGGTCGAATCCATCTTTACCACATCCTGGTAGTATTTCAGGGCCGTGGTGTACTGACGGGCACGCAGCCATAACTGGCCGAAACGCAGCGTGGCCTCGGGCGATTTTGGGTCCAGTGTCTGGGCCATGTTGTAATTGGCAATCGCCTTTGAACCGTCGTTCAGCAGGTAAAAATAGACATCGCCCTTGACGATATAGAGGATCGGGTTTTTGGGGTCAAGTTTCTCGGCTGAACGCAACAGGCTGAAAACACTGCCGGTATCATGAACCCCGGCAGTCACATACGATTCGGCCATCTCGATCATCACCACCGATTGTTTTCCCGGATCCATCTTGATCTGCTTGTTCGCCTTTGAAGGGAGCAACGCAATGGCTTTGGCAAACTCGGCCTTAGCTTCAGGCAACTTGTTATTTATTAAATCGATAGCTCCCAAGCCGACAAAGTTTATCGGATTAGCAGGATCCATTTTTAGTCCGAGTTCGTAAACGGTTTTGGCGGAATCCGCCATTTCGGGGAAGGAGATGTTGAGGGTGTCGGAATAGTATTTATCCAGGAAGTTTTTCCCATAGAAAAAATACAGATCGCCATTGCCCGGTGTCAGCCTGATCAACTCCTTGAACTTGGAAGTGGCTTTCGCAAATTGTTCGCTCTTGGTTAGTTTTACAGCGTCCTTCAGTTCCTGGGAAAAAGTTTTTGCAAGGAAAGGAAAAAAGAGCATCAGCGCAACAACGACAACAATCGGTTTAGTAACTCGTGACATAAAATATCTCCTTTTTGTTAGTGTTTGATTTCAACAGTTCTTACAGGCATGGCAGCGGGCACCAGTCCGGCGTGGAGGACGATGTACTGACCCTTTTCCCCGGCGATAAATGAGGAAAAACCATGAGCCAGCCCGGTATACGACTGGCGGTTGATGCAGTAAACATCGCGCGTGAATGGATAGGACCCCTCATAAATATAGCCCGGGAAGGGTTTGTAAAACTTTGTCTCCGTGGTATGATCGCCCTCCATGGCAATGCCTACTACCCTAAATCGCCTCAGGAAGTTGTGCGAAACGGTGTCCTGCGGATCGCTGATCCAGTTTACGCTGATCACCCCTACCGCACCTTTGTTATTTTCGACATATTTGATCACCTCCTCGTTGTTCTGGGCGGCATAGCAATTGGAAGGAAACGAGTCGAGCGAGAATTTCTCCTTGAAATAGCGGGGGTTGCCCGATTTGAAATTGTCGAATACAACCTTCAGCTCCTTCAGCTTTGATTTAGGGTTGACCTGTTTCCATGAATTTACTTTGCCCTGGAATATCTCCTTCACCGTTTGGTAATACATGGTGGTATCCGGGTTGTCGTTGTTCACGATGAGGGCCATGGCGTCGATGGCGATTTTTGTCGTTCGGGGGATGTACTGCTTGTCGTTCAGGTATTTAACCTGGGCATCAGAAAGTTTCCTGTTGACGATGATCATGGGTACGGTATCGTTCATGAAATCGTTGAAGGCATCGGCTTCATTCTGGTAGACAATTTCAGGATGGGCGTATTTATAAAGGAAACCAAACGTATATGACTCGGCCTCAATGAGCAAACGATAGGAATCATCAACACCCACTTTGATATGGCCCGATGTGGGGGTATCCACATCTTTCTGATTGGGAGCACCGCCGCATGAAACCAAAAAAAGGAGTAAAGCCACCCCTGACCCTAACATGATACGATGTATAATATTCTTACCGTTTTGCATGGCTTAATTACTAAAAATCAGCTGCTTTTTATGAAAGAACACAAATTTATAAAATTTATTATTGAACCATCCAAAAATCGCATGATTATTCACAAAAACCAAAGTTTCGCTATTTCGCTACCTCGCTACCTCGCTACCTTACATTTAACATGACATGTTGTGCCAAAGATCCTACTCTCCCATTCTTTCCCGGTTCTTCGACCAAAGCCGTGCGATCCGGAATCCGCCATAAAGAAAAAGGAAGATGGCAAAGATGGTCTTTACCTCTTTGGAAAGATAAGAAAACCGGGGGCTGACAAGCACATAAATCCCCAGTACAAAATATAGGGTGATGACAAACCAGGAAAAGTATTTGGCGAATTTTTGCATTCGTGTTATGGTTGGACCTGCCAGTAAGGAATATCATCCTGACCGGCTTTCTGATACCAGTAATCGGGTGTCACTGTCTTTTTGTCCTTCCTGAACAGTTTCTTCTGGTAAACGGCAATCATCGGGTTGAAAATCGTATCGGTCACCCCGATTACCAGGGTGTCAAGCAAACTCCCATCCTTGGCTTTTTCTTTTTCAACCTTCACCTCATACCTGTTAAAGGAAAGGATCTCTTTCAGGAACTCCGCACGAGCCTCGGTTGCGCCGGTTTCAACCACCGTGCATCGAACGCCGCCAATTTCGGCGATGTTGTGTTTACCTTTTAATGTTGCCATAACGATAACGATATTTTATACCCCGTGGTAGAGACGCCTTTTAAAGGCGTCTCTACGAACGCGGGAAATTAATATAAACCGAAACTTAAATTATAAACCACCTCGTAGATCGAACTAGCAAAACCGATGATCACCATGCCGGCCACGCAGATGAGCAGGCCCACCCGGGTGTACCCGTCGCTTTTGAATTTGGCAATGGGTTGGTCGCTGTTGTTAAGCAGCATAGCCTTGATCACAAGCAAATAATAATACAGGGAGATGATGGTGTTGATAAGGGCGATCAGGACCAGGATGTAATATCCCTGCTTCGCCGCGGCCGTGAAGAGGAAGAATTTCCCGAAAAAGCCTGCCAGCGGCGGGATTCCTGCCAGCGAAAAGAGTGAAAGCATCATGACCAGGCTGAGGTTCGGATTCGTGCGGTAGAGACCGTCGTAATCGTCGATATTTTCCTTGCCGGTGCGGTTTGAAATGATGCCAACCACGCCGAAGGCCCCCAGGTTGGAGAAGATGTACACCATGGCGAAATAGATCACGGTGGTCATGCCAAGCTGGCTCTGCCCGATGATGCCAAGCAGGATGAAGCCGGCCTGGGCGATGGACGAAAAGGCCAGGAACCGTTTGAGGTTCTGCTGGCGCATGGCAAAAAGATTCCCGATGGTGATCGTGAGGATGGTGATCACGTAAATCACTTCGCTCCACATCACGGCGATTTTACTGAAAACGGTATAGAGGATGATCGTGAAAATAAACACGGCAGCACCTTTGGAGATTACCGAAAGATAGGAGGTGACGTTCACCGGGGCACCTTCGTATACGTCGGCAGTCCACAGGTGGAAAGGAACCAGGGAGATCTTGAAGGCCATCCCGGCAAAGAAGAAGATAAAAGCAAGCACCTGCAGCGGGGCGCCGGTGATGAGGGGTGCAATGTCGGCAAAGTACATCGTGCCGGTGGTGCCGTAAATCATGGACAAACCGTAGAGCAGGATTCCGGATGAAAGCGCGGAGATGAAGATCAGCTTCACCCCGGCTTCGGCCGATTTTTCTTTCATGCGTTCCCATGCGGCAAGGGCGGCGATGGGGATGGTGGCGAGTTCAAGCCCGATGTAGAACATCAGGAAATCGCCGGATGAGATCATGTAGTTCATCCCGATGAGGGTCGAGAGCAGCAAAAGGAAAAATTCGCTGATCTTTTCCTTGTTCTGATCCTGTTTCAGCCAGTCGACCGACTGGATGAAAACGATCAGCACCCCGATGTTCAGGATGTTCTTGAGCATCATGGAAAGGGCTGTCGACTGATACATGCCTCCGAACATCGTGCCGGGCGTTCCCGGTAAAAAGCCGATGGCTGTCACCAAGGCCATTAAGATGATGGCGGGCAGTATGATTTTCCGCTTTTGGGTGTCCGGCAGAAATATTTCAACAATCAATAGGATTACTGTGATGAGGATCAGCAGCAATTCATGTCTCATGATCAGCATTGTATGTATGTTTTAATAGTTATCAATACCCCAAACCTAACCTCTCCCCCATGGGGGAGGGGCAGGGGATGGGAGCTACTTCATTAATACCGGTGCGGCGGCGATCAGCTTGTGCATGATTGGGCCAAGGCCCCCGGTGATCATGTCGGACAGCCACAACGGAGCTACCCCGATCAGGGTGATCCCGAAAATCAGGGTGACCACGCTCATCTTGTCATACCATTTTGCATCCTGGATCTCCTCGAAATGTTCATTCTTGATTTTCCCTAGCAGCAGAATCCCCACCACGCGGAGCACGTACACCGCGGTAACCACGATGGAAGAGGCGGCGATGATGGTGGCGACGCGGTGAAACACGTCGGCATTCTGGAAAGCGCCCACGAAAATCGTCATTTCAGCTACGAACCCGCTGAAACCGGGGAGGCCGAGGGATGCAAGACCGGCGATGACGTAAGCCACGGCCAGGAAGGGCATCACTTTCATCAAACCGCCCATTTCATTGATGAACCGGGTATGCGTTCGCCCATAGATCATCCCGATAAGCGCAAAGAAGAGGGCCGTCATGATGCCGTGCGAGATCATCTGCATGATGGCGCCGTTCATGGCGGTTTGGTTGAACATCAGGATGGCGAAGAGCACGAGTGCGCAGTGGCTGACGGATGAATAGGCGTTGATGTATTTCAGGTCCTTCTGCCAGATGGCGCCAAGGGCTCCGTAAATGACGCCGATGGTGGCGAGGATCAGGAAGATCCAGCCTAGCTGGTGGGCGGCATCCGGGAGGAGGAATACGGCAACACGGTAGCAGCCATAACCGCCGAGTTTCATAAGCACGCCGGCGTGAAGCATCGATACGGCGGTGGGCGCCGAGGCATGACCGTCGGGCGACCAGGTGTGGAACGGGAACATCGCGCCAAGCACGCCGAATCCCACGAAAAGGAAGGGAAACAGGAAGCGCTGCGCCTCAATGGGGATATGCTGTTTCGATATTTTGATCAGGTCGAAGGTTAGTTGTCCGCCACCCGGGGCCGAGTTGAAATAGATGCCGATGATTCCCAGGAGAATGAAGGCCGAACCTCCCATGAGCATCAGTGTAAGCTTCATGGCCGAATAGTGGCGCGGACCGCTGCCCCAGATGCCGATCAGCAGGTACATCGGGATCACGGCCAGTTCATAGAACAGGAACATGGTAAAGAGGTCGAGGCAGATAAAGAAACCGAAAACGCCGGTTGCCAGGAGGATCAGCGAGGTGAAAAATTCGCGGGGAAGGTCCACGATGTCCCAGCTGGCAAAGATGCCGGCGAAAACCACCAGGGAGGTCAGCCCGATCATGGCTACGGAAACACCATCCACACCAATGTAAAAATGGATGTTGAGGGTTTGATACCATATATTGTCCTGCACAAAGAGCACTTCGGCCATATCGCCGGCCCGGCGCGCAGCCAGGTAGAGAAAGATCAGTGCGATGGCGCTCAGCAGCTGGAGGCTCATCCCCACAACCGCCACCCATTTCACCTGCATATGGCTTTTGCTCATTAAAATACCAATTACAGTGAGAACCGGTATAATGATAAATAACGTCAGAATACTCATTCTTCTAAGGAATTAGTTGGTCCATAAATAGGTGAATAACAAGGTAAGCAGCACCACGCCCGAGATCAGCACCAGGGCATACTGCTGGAGCTGCCCCGACTGGAAGCGTTTGATGCGCTCTGAAGTTTCGTTGGTGACATAAGCCATCCCGTTCATGCTGCCGTCGACGATGTGGCGGTCGAACCAGGCAATGGGCCTGGAAACATAATTGAAGATGATCTTCTTGGTGATGAAAAGATAGATTTCATCAATGTAGAACTTGCGGTAGGCTGCACGTGAAAATCCCCCGAGGGCGTTGAATATCTGGTCGGGGATGGTGGTTTCCTTCCGGTAGAAAATCGTTGCGGTGATGATTCCCAGCAAACCGACCAGGACAGCCGGGATGGCGATGCCCAGTTCGATGTGCGATACAAAGGGCATACGGTCGGAAGAGACGAACAGGGAGAAGGGGATCAGCCCTGCCAGCGCGGCGCCGACAGCCAGGAACATCAGGGGAACGGTCATCGTCCACGAGCCTTCATGCGGTGTGTGGTGGTAATGCTGGTTTTTGCCCCAGAAGATGGAATAATACAACCGGAACATGTAAAATGCGGTCAATCCGGAAACAATCATTTCGACCCAGTAGAGCATCAGGCTCTTTTCGTGTCCGGCGGCGAGGATCTCATCCTTGCTGAAGAACCCTGCCAGTGGCGGAATCCCGGCAATGGCGAGGCAGGCGATCAGGAAGGTGGCGTGGGTGATGGGCAGGTGTTTCCGCAGCCCGCCCATATCGTTCAACACGTTGCTGTGCACGGCATGGATGATGGCGCCGGCAGCAAGGAAGAGCAAGGCTTTAAAGAAGGCGTGGGTGAAGAGGTGGAACATGGAGGCCATGTAACCAAGTCCTTCATGTCCGCCGTATCCCGAAACGCCGAGGGCGAACATCATCATCCCGATCTGCGACATGGTGGAGTAGGCAAGCACCCGCTTGATGTCGAACTGGGTGCAGGCGATCACCGCGGCAAAGATGGAGCTGAAGGCTCCCACGTACATCACCACGTCGAGGGCGACAGGGGCCGCAACCACGTAAATGGGGAACAGGCGCGCCACCAAGTACACGCCGGCAACGACCATCGTCGCGGCATGGATGAGCGCCGAAACAGGCGTGGGACCTTCCATGGCGTCGGGCAGCCAGATGTGCAGCGGGAACATGGCCGACTTGCCGGCGCCTCCCATAAAGATAAAGATCATTGACCAGGTCATGGTCGACAACCCGAGGAACATGACGCCGCCTCCCGTTGAAAAGGCCGGGCTGTTCTGGCCGGTGAGGGTCAGGAAGTCGAACGTGCCTGTTGAAAAGGAGAGCATCAGGATGCCGATGAGAAAACCCAGGTCGGCAAAACGGGTGACGATAAATGCTTTTTTGGAGGCCGATACCGCCGAATCCTTGGTATAATAGAACCCGATCAGCAGGTAGGACGAAACGCCCACGAGTTCCCAGAAGATGTACATCTGGAAGATGTTGGTGGCGACAACCAGCCCGAGCATCGAGAAGCTGAACAGCGACAGGGTGGCGAAAAAGCGCATGAACCCCTTTTCCCCGTCCATGTAACCGATCGAGTACAGGTGCACCATGAATGATACCGTAGTGATCACGATGAGCATCATGATCGAAATGGGATCCAGCAGGATGCCCATGTCGATGTGCAGCTTGTCGGTCAGGTTCAGCCAGCGGATGTTGACTGCCAGGAATTTCTGGAACGAGCCGTCGGCGGCCTTTTCAAGTACGAAGAAGTACTTGTAGGCTGTCACCAGCGACAGGATCCACATGACAAAGAGGCCGCTTGTTCCGGCGATGCCTGATACCAGGGGTTTAAACCGGTTCCCGAACAGGCCGACCACCACGAACATGAACAGTGGTATCAGCAGGATCCAAATGGTGTAACTGAAATCGATCATATGTCAGCGATTTACGATTTACGATTTTTGATTTACGATTTGCGGTTGTCATGCAACGGATCACATGTTACGCATTGCGAATCAAGTTATTAATACTTCATTTCATTCATTTTCTCAACATCGATGTTCACCAGCCTGCGGTAGATGTTGATGATGATGGCGATGGCCACCGATGCTTCGGCTGCCGCGACGGCGATGATGAAGATGGCGAAGAACATCCCTTCCAGGTGACCCGGATAGAGGATTTTGTTAAACGCCACAAAATTGATGTTGACCGAATTCAGGATCAACTCGGTCGACATGAGGATCGTGATCAGGTTTTTCCTGACCAGGAACCCGTAAATACCGACAAAGAACATGATGGTGCCGGTGATCAAAAACCAGGTTAATGGAACGCCTTCGAACATATCGTGGTGGTGTTATAAAATTAATCTTTACGTTTCTTTGCAAGGATGATGGCGCCTACCATAGCGGCCAGCAGCAGGATGCTGATGACTTCGAACGGGAGGGCATACCCGAATTTTTCCGTGCTGATCAGGCTTTTCGCGATCACGTGGATGTCGGTGCGATCGCTGTTGGCCACCACCTCCTGCGGGAATTTATATTGCAGGATGGTTGCGATGGTGAGGATGGCCCCAACTGCGGTTACCAGGAATGCGGGAAGGATCTTCATCAGCGAGGGCGCTTCCAGTTTTGTCCCGATATGGCTCGTAAGGAGGATGGAGAAGATGATCAGCACCACGATACCGCCGGCATAGAGGGTGAGCTGGATGGCCGCCAGGAAGTTGAAGCGCAGCAGGAAATACATGCCGCCGGTGGCCACGAGGACAAACAGCAGGAAGGTGGCCGCCCGAAGGATGCGCCGGCTGGTCACAGTCAGTATGGAAAAAATTATAATGACTGCCGAAAAGATCGCAAACATCAATTGATTTGGTGTCATTCTACAATATCTTTTATGATGGATGATCCGGGTTTATTTAAGATTTTGGTCAGCTTGGCGCGATCGAACACGGCGTGCTCAAACTCCTGTCCCCAGGCAAGGGCATCCGACGGGCAGGTCTTGATGCAGAGCCCGCAGAAGGTACACATCGACAGGTGATAAATGTGCTTGTCGATGATGCGTTTTTTCTTGCCGTCGGGCATATCGATCTTATCCTGGAGGATCTCGATGGAGCCGTTCGGGCAGGAGTTTTCGCAAATCCCGCAGCCGGTGCAGCGATGCTCGTTCTGTTCGTTGTGCGGCATGATCACTTCGCCTTTGAACCGGTCGTACATTTTCAGTGTCTTCCGGTTTTCCGGATACTGCTGGGTTACGATCTCCCCGGGGCTGAAGAAGTATCTCCCGGTTACTTTCATCCCCGTAAGGAGAGATTTAACCGCGCGGAAGATATCTGCAAAGTATTTGAAAAAGCTGTTCATAGTTTTCTAAAAATGCCAACCCATTAATACAACAAATGCCATGATAAGTATATTGACCAGGTTGATGGGCAACAGGTACTTCCATTCCAGGGTCAACAGCTGGTCGATCCTCAACCGCGGAAAGGTCCATTTAAACCACATCATGATCCAGATTACAAAGAAGGTCTTGCCGATATACCACACGAACGGGGGAATGAAATCCATGATGTGGTTGAATCCTGCCCAGCCGCCCATGTGGAAGGGCATCCATCCGCCCAGGAAGACCGTGGCGGCGATGGAGGCCACGATGAACATGTTCATGTACTCGGCCAGGAAGAAGAAGGCGAATTTGATCCCCGAATACTCGGTGTGGAAGCCGGCGGTGAGTTCCGATTCGGCTTCGGCCAGGTCGAAGGGGCCGCGGTTTGTCTCGGCGGTGCTGGAGATCAGGAAGATGATGAAGGCGATGAACGCGGGGATGTGGCCCTTGAAGATGAACCACCCGTTGGCCTGTCCTTCAACAATCTGCGAGAACTGCATGGTGCCTGCCAGGATGACGATGGTGACCAGCGAAAGCCCTACCGAGAGTTCATAACTGATGATCTGGGCCCCGGAGCGCATGGCGCCGATGAGCGAATACTTGTTGTTGCTCGACCAGCCGGCCAGCAAAATCCCGACGACTCCCAGCGACGATACGGCGATCACATAGAGAATGCCGATGTCAAAATCGATGGCGTGCAGTCCCTTGGCAAACGGTATCGCGGCAATGGCCATGAACGAGGCGATGATGATGATGAACGGCGCCAGGTTGAAGAGCAGCTGATCGGCGTTTTTAATGTGGATCAGCTCTTTCAGCATCAGCTTGACGAAGTCGGCGATGGTTTGAAAGAAGCCATAGGGGCCGACCCGGTTTGGCCCGACGCGGTTCTGCATGAAGGCGCAGACCTTGCGCTCGGCATAGACCAGGAACAACCCGACCAGCGCGTAAAACAGGAGGATGGCCAGTCCGATGATGGTCATTTCAATGGCAACGGCCCAGAAACCAGGCATATGGGCGCGCAGGAACTGGTCGATCCATTGGTTGAATGAGGTGAAGTCGTAAATGCTGAAGTTCATAGATAAGTTTTATTATCTGTCAATATCGGGAATAACATAATCAAGCGAACCGCCAATGGCGACCAGGTCGGCAATCTTCACCCCGCGGCTCATGTGGTCGAGGGCGCTGAGGTTGGAGAAGTTGGGAGAGCGGAATTTCATGCGGTAGGGGGTCTTGTTGCCATCGCTGATACAATACACGCCCAGTTCGCCGCGGGATGCCTCAACACGCTGGTAATACTCGCCGGCGGGCAGTTTGATCACGGCTTTCATCTTCGCACTGTAGTCGCCTGCCGGGATGTTGTCGATAAGCTGTTCGATGATCTTCATCGATTCGCGCATCTCATGCATCCTCATCATGTAACGGGTAAAGGTATCACCTTCGGTTCCCAGGATCTCCTGGAAATCGGCTTTGTCATACACGCCGTACGGGTGATGCTTGCGCACATCGCAGGCAAAGCCCGAGGCACGTCCCGACGGGCCGGTCACGCCGTAGCTGATGGCGTCTTCCTTCGACAGGATGCCGATGCCTTTGGTACGCTCCTGCATGATGATGTTGCCGGTGAGGATATCATCATAATCCTTGATCTTCCTGCGGAAATATTTGATAAAGTCTTTCACGCTCTTCTGGAAATTCGGGTGGATATCCATCATGAGCCCGCCCGGCGTGTAGTAGCTGTGCAGCAGGCGCGAGCCGAACGACTCTTCGAAAATATCGAGGATATGTTCGCGGTCGCGCAGGCCGTAAAAGTAACAGGTGAGCCCGCCCATGTCCATGCCGAAGCTGCACCACCAGAGCTGGTGGGATGCGATGCGGTTGAGTTCGTCGACAATGGTGCGGATGTATTTTACCCGTTCGGGGACATCGACTTCGAGCGCTTTTTCAACCAGCAGGCACACGGCGTGGTTGTTGATGTGGGCCGACAGGTAATCCATCCGGTCGGTGAGGTGGATGATCTGGGGGTAGGTATCCTTTTCGCACATCTTCTCGATGCCGCGGTGGATGTACCCGCAGTGGGGCTTCAGGTTTTTCACGATCTCCCCCTGGAGGGAAACGACCAGCCGGAGTACCCCGTGGGTGGAGGGGTGCTGGGGACCCATGTTGATATGGTATTCCTCCTCCTCGATGTTCTTGACAGGCAGGTTGATAACTTCTTTCATACCTTAAAGTTCTACGATGTTAACTTCATCCTTATAGTCTTTCCGCAGGGGATGGCCGATCCAGCCTTCTTCGAGGAAGAGGCGGCGCAGGTCGGGATGGTTGGTGAACCGGATCCCCATCAGGTCGTACACTTCCCGTTCGTGGAACTCGGCGGTGCGCCATAGGTCGCAAACGGTGTCGAGGGCGGCGTTGTCACGGTCGGCGGTTCTCGTTTTAAGAACAAGCTGGTGCCCGTGCGCCGTCGATTCAAGGTGATACACCACTTCGAGGAATTTAACCATGTCGACCCCTGAAAGGCAGAAGAGGTAGTCAAATGCAAGGGCGGCGTCGGTTTTTAACGTAACAGCCAGGTCGTGCATTTTTGCCGGCGGGATAATGAAGGTGAGGAATTGTTTGTTTTCCTGGAATTCTGCGTCCGGAACCAGGGCCAGAATCCGCTCCTTCAGTGCTGTGTTATCCATCTTTGGAAAATATCTAAATTAATTCTGTGGTTTTTCTCGGGTTTGACAGGGGCGACTCCAGCTTGATCTTGCGCTGGAGCTGCATCACGCCGTAGAGCAGTGATTCGGGCCTGGGGGGGCAGCCGGGGATGTAAACATCGACCGGGATGACGTGGTCGACCCCGCGGATCACGTGATAGGTGTTATAAAAGAACGGCCCGCCGGAAACGGCGCAGGCGCCCATGGCGATCACGTATTTCGGGTCGGACATCTGGTCGTAGAGCCTTTTGAGCACGGGCGCCATTTTGTTGACGATGGTGCCGGCCACCACGATGACGTCGGCCTGGCGGGGGGAGGCGCGGTAGACTTCGATGCCGAAGCGGGAGAAGTCGTGGCGCGAGGCGCCGGTGGCCATCATCTCGATGCCGCAGCAGCTGGTGGCGAAGGTAAGCGGCCAGATCGAATTGGACCGGCCCCAGTCCATCACGGCATCCAGGGTGGTGAACAGCACGTTGCCGCCCGATTGTTTGAACAGGTCGAGGGTTTCGTTATCACGAAAATCAGCCTCCTTCATATTTTTTATTCCCATTTCAACGCTCCTTTCTTCCAGGCATACAAGAGGCCCAAACCGAGTACAAAAAAGAAAATGACGATTTCAACAAATGCAACCATGCCCAGTTCCTTCATCACCACCGCCCAGGGGAAAATGAAGACGCTTTCGACGTCGAACACCAGGAAGATGATGGCAAAGAGGTAATACCCCACGTTGAACTGCAGCCAGGTCAGCCCCTCGGTGGGGATGCCGCATTCGTAGGCTTCCGACTTCTGGGAGTTGGTGGAGTGGGGAGCCACGTAGTGGGCGAAAACAAGGGCGAACCCCACCAGGAATGCCCCCACGATGAAGAAGAGAATCAGGCTTTCAGCGCTCATAATGTGAAACAGTTAACAGATGTAGGCGGCAAAGTTAAAAATTAATATGAAATAACCTAACCGGGTATAGGGCAAAAACATATAAGTGCGGAGGTTATTTATTTGATACTGTGAAGCATCGGAAATGAGGGCCGGAAAATGTCAAAGTTTGGGTTGATATTTGTCAATGAATGCAGGCAATGCAAACAATGCAAAAAATGCAGGCAATGCAAACAATGCAGGCAATGCAGGCAATGCTGATTTCTGATGCGGTTATGGGAGAATAATGAATATTGAACAACGAATTTTGAATGTTGAAGTTTCGCGTGCCGCGATGGGGATGCGGCATACTAAAGCTAAATCACACATAACAGCGAATCCTGCAAGGTGTTTAAGGGATTGAAATGCAGGTTAGCATGCGTTTCAGCATCGTTATTTTTTTATTCGCTTTATGCTGCTTTTTTTCAGCAATCTTGCAGAATGATGTACTGTTAAAATATAGATTCGGGGTTCTTTTACGATTTAATAAATCAAACGGTAACTTCCTGTAATAAGTTCACGGATCGAGGTTTCATTGATCTCGGGAACTTTCCGCACGATAAATGGGTTTATTCCAGAAAACCCGTGATACTGATGATCCTTTCAAGGGTCAATCGTGCATATTGAACAGAATCCCTGGAAATATAATCACCGATTTCCTGTAAATCGGCCAACGACCTGTTCGTCCAGATTATTTTAACCATCGCTCCAATTTCCTCCTTACCTCTTCCGTAGAATATACTTTCCCATCTTGTACATCCTGCAGTCCTTGCTCCACCTTGTCTAAAAGTATCAATCTTTCAACAACTTCTTCCATTGTCAGGTTTTCTTCCTGAAGGGTAGCTGTTGTTTTCCTGATTTTGTCTTTCGTAAGCAATTTTTGTTTTTTTCAACGGTACGACAGTTAACATAAATTTGAAAATCTGCAGGGAACGGTTTATGAAAAAAGCCATCAAGTCATGCCCAATGGGCATTACCTTTTGAGAAGCCTATAGGTGCCGGAAGTCGAACAAACAAATTTCATGTTGTCTTGTCCCGGTCATCAAGGGTAAATGCGTTTCCGGCGAGATGTTTGCGGGATTGACAAAATTGGGAGTGGCAAACAGGTGAATAACGAATATAGGAATATCACGGTGAATCTGTCCTTAACCGGAGAATATCTCTAACAAGTGTTAGATAAATCAGGAACCGTAACACCCAGCGAAGCCGATATCAAGATCACTAAAAAGATCAAGGACAGCGGCACCTTGCTTGATATTGCAGTTCTGGATCACATTATTATTGGAGATAACCGGTTTTATTCGTTTGCAGACGAAGGAGCAATGTAACTCACACGGCGTGCCAGATGCCAAAGCAAATCCCAAGGGCATGGGTTTTTTCATAATTCTCTTCATCAGCAGCAGGTATTCCCGGGTTTCGAATATTTTTGTAACCTTGCATTTTACAGCAATATTTATGAAATATTTCCAACCTTCCCTTTTGATCATAATTTCAGTTTTGATCATTTCCGGATGTTTATCCAAGTCCAGGAAGCCGGACACTCCCGGTAATAAATTGAATAGTACAATTTTGACTGATTCTTTGAAAATCCTTAGTTCCCTCTGCCAGGCAAATAAAATATCAGATAATGCCAGGGCGCGTTTGTTTGCACATCAGGCCATGGATATTGCCTGTAAAACCAAATCGGAGGCCGACCTTGCGCAGGCCTGGATGATTATGGGCATTGCATACCGGAATTATAATGATGATTCAAGTTTTGTTTTCACATCAAAGTCATTAAAAATTGCAGAGGCAAATGGCCAGGAAAAGATCCGGGTAACAACAATGTACAACCTGGCCTTGCTCTATATAGATGCCTCTGATGTGAAGACAGCAGTTCTTTATCTTGATTCAGTGGTTCAAATTTCCCGGCGGATCGGAGAATATGCTTTACTTTCTAATGGTTATAACGTTTACGGCAATATCATGTGTAACCTTCCTGATACTACAGGAGCAAAGATCATGTATGATTCCGCTTACCATGTGGCACAACAACATTCATTGCCCGCGCAGGAGGGAATAGCACTGGCAAGTCTTTCAATCCTTGAAAAAAAACCGGTTGTAATGGATAAGATGCGAAAGGATGCAATTTCGCTGTTAATAAAGGTTCCAGGTTTTGAAGAAGAAATAGCGTTGATTTTAAATAATCTCGGGATGCAAAACGCAAATCCTGACACAGCGCTGTTTTATTATCACCAGGCGTTGAAAATGGCGAATGCCATACATTCTTCGGAAATCACGTTGGTGGTTTGCAATAATCAGGCATATAGCTACCTTGAAAAAAATGATTGGAAAAGTGCAGAGAGTTGCCTGATTTCAAATGCTATTCCCCTGGCAAAAAAAGAAAAGAATTATTACGAACTTGCGAACCTTTACGATACCTATACTGACGTTTTGGTAGCGGCAAACAGGAAGGATGAATCGTTGAAATATGCGAGACTTGCCTATAAAACCAAGGGGCTCGCTGAACGCCAATCTGGGGCAAAGGAAGTACGGCTGCTTACAATTCTTCTGGATGTGAAGAACAAGGAGTTGAATTTGGCAATGAATGAAAGGGATTTGAGGCAAAAGGAAACCAATATCCGCAAAATTGTTGTTTTGTTTTCTATTTCATTGCTGATATTATCGATCGGAATCTTAATGATAAACTGGCGACTTCAGCGCAACCGTTTAAGGTACAATGCCGCCATGCTGAAAGCCGCGAAAAAGATCATTGATGCCGAGGATCGGGAACGCACCCGGATTGGACGTGATTTTCACGACCTTACGGGCCAGAAATTCTCAGGGTTGGCAGGCTATCTTGAAAATCAGGAATTCCAGGATCCGTCGACTAAAAAGGTAGCCTTAAAAATGCTGGAGGAGATCCGTCAGGCTGTGAGGGAGATGTCGCATCGAATGAACCGGGCCTGGGTTGAACGATTCACCCTTGAAGAGTCCATCAGCGGATTGTGCACCGACTGCATAAAAATGACCGGACTTGATCTGGAATTACAGGCACCTGAAAAGTACCCGGAAATGTCAAGAGAGCTAAAGATCCACCTGTTCAGGATTGTCCAGGAATTGCTCACCAACGCCATGACACATGCATCCGATTCCAGAGTGCGTCTTACAATTGCCTTTGACGAAACCAGGATGTCATTGAATTACAATGATGATGGACCGGGTTTTGACAGGGGGAAAACTGATGGGAATGGAACCGGGTTGAGCAACATCCTGGAAAGGGTTACACTCTTAAATGGGAAAGTAGAACTGGATTCCCGGCCAGGGTTCGGGACGGATTATGCCATTACCATTCCGTTGAAAAAAGACAAGTATTCTTCCAACTGACAGACAAAAAAGATGATCAGAATATTATCAATTGAAGATCACTGGATGGTTGTTGACGGACTTCGTGCGAGATTCAGGAGCGACCGGGACGATATGGCCATCACCTGCAGTGCTGGAACGATCGTGGAAGCGCTTGCACATGATCCGGGCTCCTTTGACCTGATATTGCTGGACCTTCTCATCCCTGGCACCGATCCTCCGGAAAATGTCAGGAAGTTAAAAGCAGCATTTCCAGAAAAACCCATCGTGGTGCTCACTTCAGAGGAACGTACCGTGTGGGAAGTTCAGATGTGCCGAGCAGGCGTTCAGGCTTATTTGACAAAGAATGACCAGCGAAGAATAATCAAGGAGGTCATTAAACGTGTTTCAAGAGGAGAAGATCTTTGTAAAATGCGACTGGCGGAGATGAAAGTTTCTGCAGGGGCAGTTCCTGCTGAAAATGATGAACACCGGCTTAAACCAACGGAGAAGGCCATTCTTTCCCTTTTCGTGCAGGAACTGACATTAAAACAAATTGGCGGCAAGTTATGTATGACCGAATCGGCGGTAGGAAAGACCATGGCCAGGTTGCGCAATGAATTCAATGTAAAATCTAATTCAGGATTGATTCTGTTACTCCGGGAAATGGACTTGATTTAAGATATTTCTTAAACCAAATCTGCCGCGGCAATCAAAATCTGCTCCAATTCTGGTATACTTGTCAGTTTCTGCGATAATAGGCAAGTAGTTGTTTATCAGCGTTCAGAAAAAATTATTCTGTACCCCATTCATCTGTAATTTTAACTTCGCTTTAACGTCCGAAGATTTGACTTAAATGCCCGGCATTTTATTTTTTGGGTATTTATCACATCCAAATCAATACCAGGCACTTAAATCAAATAATGTCACATTTTTCTCTGCAGACTACCCCTCATTTTTCCGAAATATCCCTTTTCCCCTCCATTAACCTTGTTCCTTTTAACTTTACGACAGGGTTTTTCATAACCTTTCTATTATGTTGATTATGTTAACAATGTTTAAATTTGTGGATGTTGCAACTGTCAGCAATAGCATGCATGAGGACAGATTGCGGCATTCTTATTGAGCAAGTGGTCAGGCAACCATCAAAGCAAAATTGTTATCTTTATAACATTATTTTCTTTTATTTATGTTCAGGTGTCGGGCAATAGTTTTCCTGTTGATACTGTGGCTTCAATTGGTAGCCTTCGATACAAGCATTTGCTAGGTAATATCATGGGTTTATTAATTGCTAAGACCAGATTATCGCTCCTCCAGGCAAAATGCGTTTGGGGTGAGGTGTGTGAAAGATGGTTTATAAAAAGAAAAGTGATCAAGCGACCCGGCATATGGTTTTTTATTCTTTTTGTACTGGGATTTTGCCAGGGCCCATTACCGGTTTATTCTCAAGGAGAGTTTAACAATTGGTATTTTTCTTATAAAGCAGGTCTGACATTTAATGTTACCCCTCCTGTTGCGCTTATGAACAATCCTGTCAATACAGAAGGGTTGACATCGTGTGTTTCTGACTCCGGCGGTTCTCTTTTGTTTTTTACCAATTGCTTTAACGTTTGGAACAGGAACTTGCAGGTTATGCCGAATGGAGGCGGGTTATCCACCTGGTATGGCGAGGTGCAAAATAGTATTTCTTTCAGGGATATTGCGGACGACAGTTTATACTACCTGTTTGAAGTCGGCACTTTTCAAATGTTTGTTGGTATTACAAACGGGCTTCATTACTCTGTCGTAAATATGAGGCTGGATAATACGCTTGGCGATATTGAGCCGGGCAAGAAGAATATTATGGTACCTTATGGTAACAAAATAATTAGCGGGTTGACGGGAACGAAACATTTTAACAATAAGGATGTATGGGTCGTTGCCCGTATCTACGATGCCGACAGTAACTTTTTCGCATCTTATCTTGTTAATTCTTCCGGGCTTGTCACTTTACCAGTTCTAAGTCCGAGCCGCATCCATTACACCTACACCAATAACGCCATTGATTATAAGTGCAGGGAGATCAAAATCAGTCATGATGGCAACTGGTTGATTTCAATGCATTATACCCCTATCGACACCGTTGAATTCTGTCATCTGAATAACGTTACCGGTCAGATCAACTCATTGTTTACTTTTATTCCAGGAAAATTCCACAATCATATTTGTAGTCCCAATTCCGCAGAATTTTCCGTTGATTCAAAATACCTGTATATTTCATGTGACAGGGCGGGATACCCGAATCAAACGGAAACTTTCCAATATGATCTCAGTAGCCATGATTCCTTACAGGTTGTTCAGAGCGAAACTATTATAGGGACTCTGAATCATCGTTCAAAGATTCAGATGGGTCCTGATTTTAAAATTTACGGAACGCATCTTTTGGTTGATTCCCTATTCGTTATTCATGACCCGACAATTCAGGGCTTGGGCTGCAATTCTATCCCCAATGCAATAACTACAGCAGGAAAAATAACAGGAATGGATTTACCCCAGTTCATCCAGCGCTACAAGGCCTATTTTCATCATATAGGAGAATGCCCTCTCGATCCCGTGAACTTTACATCTGACATCTGGCCCCCCCCGGATTCGATCCGGTGGAACTTCGGCGATCCTGCATCCGGATCAGCCAATTTTGCAACAGTTGCAAACCCAGTGCATAATTATTCGTTACCCGGAAATTATATAGTTGAACTGTACGTAAGGCATAACGATAACCGACGGGATACCACCTGGCAAACCATCACCATTCAGCCCGCTCCCCAACCGGCTCTCGGCCCCGACCAGACCATTTGCGCCCCGCAAACGGCGACTTTTGATGCCGGAACATGCACTGGCTGCACCTACCAATGGGATGACCTGACCACCATGACCATGAACATCGGCAGCGGACAGACCTACACAACTGGCACTCCAGGGTTGTATCGGGTAAATGTGACCGGTCCGAACGGATGCACCGGACGGGATACGGTGCAGCTCTCCATTGGAACACCGGTTGCAGTCAGCGTGACCATTGCGACAGGCAGCACGACGGTTTGTAATGGGACTCAAGTAACATTTTCGGCCACCGGCCAGCCGGCAGGGAATTCACTGTCGTACCAATGGAAAGTGAATGGAATTAATGCAGGCTCCAATAACCCGGTGTTTACCTATAGCCCGTCCAACGGTGATTGTATTGTATGCAGCATGATATCAACTGATGCCTGTGCGACCGGTAACCCGGCCACTTCCAACCAGATCTGCATGACGGTGAACCCGCTTCACCCGGTCAGCCTGACCATTACTTCAACTTCGACTCATGCATGTGCAAGTACGCCCGTGACATTTAATGCATTTCCGACCAATCCGGGCAACAGTCCGGTTTATCTATGGAAGGTCAACGGAGTAATAGCAGGATCGAACAACCAGATATTCACCTTTACGCCTATAAATGGAGACTGTATCGCCTGTGAGCTGACCTCCGATATCAATTGCCCGACCGGGAACCCTGCACTGTCCAACACGATATGCATGATCGTTGATCAGCCGTTGCTGGTCAATATTACTGTTTCGACTCCACTAACCACAGTCTGTGCCGGCACGTCGGTCACCTTTACGGCCTATCCGACCAATGGAGGAAGTCTTCCCAGTTACCAATGGAAAGTTAATAATGTTAATATTGCTGGTTCAACCAATTCCACCTATACCTACACACCGTTGAACGGTGATCTGGTAACCTGCCAGCTAACCTCTTCCGATAACTGTGTTACCGGCAACCCGGCCATCAGTCCGCCAGTTACGATGACCGTTACCCCAAACCCTGCCGTGTCCGTTTCGATCACCCCTTCGGCCAATCCTTTCTGTACCGGAAGCCAGGTAACCTTTATAGCCATACCCAACCATGGCGGCCTGTTTCCGGCATATTTGTGGAAAGTAAATGGAGGCATTGCCGGCACAAACAGTTCCTCATTCACCTACGCACCGTTAAATGGAGATGTAGTTACCTGCGAGCTTTCTTCCTCTGAAAACTGCGTAACCGGCAATCCTGCAACCAGTGCTCCGATAACCATGACAGCGAGCCCAATCCTTGTAGTGAGCGTTTCAATCGTGGCTTCATCAAATCCTTTCTGCGCCGGAAGCATGGTAACGTTCACAGCAACTCCTGACCATGGCGGCTTGGTCCCGGCTTATCAATGGAAAGTCAACGGCGGCAATCCCGGGACCAACAGCCCATCGTTCTCCTATATACCGGCCAACGGCGACCAGGTATCCTGCATCCTGAATTCATCGGCTTCGTGTATTACCGGCAACCCGGCCTTGTCAAACATCATCACGATGACGGTCAACACCAACCTGCCGGCAGGGGTGTTCATTTCAACGTTGACCAACCCGTTTTGCCCGGGAACATCGGTCACCATTACGGCAACACCTACCAACGGTGGACTTACTCCAGTCTATCAATGGAAACTTAACGGTGCCAATGCCGGGACAAACTTACCCACCTTCACTTTTAACCCTTCAGCCGGCGACAGTGTGCGATGTGTCATGACCTCGAACCTGAATTGTGTAACTGGCAACCCGGCCAGCTCGGCAAGGATTATTATGAGCGAACGGGCAGCGCCAAATGTTACGTTTACCAGTTGTTTCGACACGGTAACCATCCTGGGTGCCCAGCCGTTCAGCCTGCACGGAGGATTGCCCCTGGGCGGTCAGTACAGCGGTCCCGGGGTAAACACCGGGATTTTTACACCTTCTGTTGCCGGAACCGGGCTAAAAACGATCACCTATGGTTACTCAAACGTATATACCTGCCTTGCGACGAAAACAAAAACCATCCTGGTTCAGCCTAACCCGTCGTTCACCTGCGGCAACAACCTGACGGACATCCGGGATAACAAAGTTTACCCGACCGTTCAAATCGGATCTCAATGCTGGATGGCTTCTAATTTAGACTTCGGATTTCAGATTTCAGATTTGACCCCTCAAACCGACAATTGCATATCAGAAAAATACCGTAATTCGTCATTCGTAATTAGTAATTCCTTCTACCAGTGGGACGAACTGACGCGCTACCAAACCTCACCTGGCGCACAGGGCCTTTGTCCTCCGGGCTGGCATATTCCTTCTGCTGCCGAATGGAACGTGCTCCTGGCCATCCTCAACGGCCCCGGCCAGGCCGCGGGACCGATGAAGGATACGTTGCTTATAAATGGATTCCATTCATACCAGCATGGCTTTCTATACCTGAACAATACCTGGGCCTTCACAACCGGCCCTGATGCAGGAGCGATGTATTGGACCTCGACTGCTTCGGGTACCGACCGGGCCATGGCCAGGGGGTTGAATATTTTTAACCCGAGCGTGTCAATGTATCCGTCATCCAGGCAAAATGCTTTTGGGGTGAGGTGTTTGAAAGATGGTTTATAAAAAGAAAAGTGAACAAACGAACCGGCATATGGTTTTTCATTCTTTTGGTCCTGGCATTCTGCCATGGCCCATTGCCGGGTTTTTCGCAGGGCGAATGGAACCAGTGGCGGTTCGGGGTCTATGCAGGGCTGGACTTCAATTTCACCCCACCGGTTGCCGTTACAAACAGTGCGATGCAAACTTTTGAATCGGTTTCCCAAGCCGATTCATTGGGAAACCTTCTTTTTTATTCCGACGGGCAGACGGTCTGGAATAAGAACAATGCAGTGATGCAAAACGGTACCGGATTATATGGATTTAATCTAACTCAATCCTTTTCAATAATTCCTGACCCGGGAAACTCATCCCAGTATTACTTGTTTACCGTGGGACCCTGGCAGTACTATCCCCCAAGGAGAGGCCTGTACTATTCGAAAATAGACATGACTCTGGCAGGTGGTTTGGGAGGGGTCATTGCCGGGCAGAAGAATATTCCGGTTCCGGGAAGTGAAAACGTGCCCGATGGAATCTACGCAACCCGCCACAGGAACAACAAAGATGCCTGGTTGGTCGCCAGGTCGCAGTCTCCGCAGGTATTCCTGTCGTACCTGATCACATCAGCCGGGCTTAATACGACACCCGTCATCAGTACGAGTCAGGTAATTTGCATTGACCCGCCAACTTCCTGGCCTTCAGTTGGAATCAGAATTTCACAGGACGGGGATAAAATGATCGTAGGCTATGCATGGTCAGACAGCACCATGAACGTCTGTCATTTCAACAACTCGACCGGGAAAATTGAGGAACTTTTTAAGATCCCGGTAATTTACATGGGCCTGAAGTATCCGGGAGGTTTTGGGGAGTTCAGTAAAAATTCGTATTATTTATATGTACGGACAAAATTGACTATCTGGCTTCCCCCTCCTAATCCGAATAACCTGGTTTTGCAATATCATATAAATATCAGTGATTCTGCCCAGTTTATGCAAAGCCAAATGCTTATTGATTCAACGCAAGATTTTTCCGGAGAGTTTCAACTCGGCCCTGATGATAAAATTTATATCGCCGAAAACACCGTTGATTCTCTGGGTGTGATCAATAATCCAAATATGCCGGGTACTGCCTGCAATTTCCAGGTTAATGCAATTTCCTTGTCGGGAAACATGAGTACAGGGTCCTTACCCCGGTTCCTTCAACGTTATAAGGCCTACTTCCACCATTCAGAGGGATGCCCGTATGAACCCATTGCTTTTACCTCCGACATCTGGCCGCCCCCCGATTCGATCCGGTGGAACTTCGGTGATCCGGCTTCAGGTGCCGCCAATAAATCGTCGCTTGCGAATCCCTCGCATAGTTTTACTTCATCAGGCAGTCACCTCGTTGAACTTTATGTAAGGCACAACGACAACCGCCGGGATACCACCTGGCAAACCATCACCATTTTGCCTGCGCCCCAACCCGCCCTCGGCCCCGACCAGACCATCTGCACCCCGCAAACCGCCACCTTCGATGCCGGAGCCTGCCCGGGCTGCACCTACCAGTGGGATGACTTGACCACCATGACCATGAACATCGGTAGCGGACAGACCTACACAACGGGAACTCCAGGGTTGTACCGGGTAAATGTGACCGGCCCGAACGGTTGTATCGGCCGGGATACGGTGCTGCTCACTATCGGAACGCCGGTTGCCGTCAGCGTAACCATAGCGACAGGCAGCACGATTGTTTGTGCGGGGGCAGAAGTAACTTATACTTCCAATGCAAACAATGCAGGAAGTCCGCCGGGATACCAATGGAAAGTGAATGGCATTAATGCGATCAGTGCAAACAATGCAACATTCACCTATACCCCGTTGAACGGTGATTGCATTACGCTGGAGGTGACCTCCAATGCCAACTGCGTGACTGGCAGCCCCGCCACCTCCAACCAGATCTGCATGACGGTCAATCAGCTTCACCCCGTAAGCCTGACGATTTCTTCAACTGCTACCCATACGTGTGCAGGTCTGCCCGTCACCTTCAATGCCTTTCCGGCCAATCCGGGAAACAGTCCGGTCTATCAATGGAAGGTCAACGGAGTAATTTCAGGAACCAACAACCAGATATTCACCTATACGCCGGTAAATGGAGACTGCATCACATGTCTGTTAACCTCCGATGTCAATTGCCCTACCGGCAACCCAGCCTTGTCCAACACCATTTGCATGGTAGTTGATCAGCCGCTGCCGGTAAGCATAACTGTTACCACACCACAAACAACTGTCTGCGCCGGAACAACGGTCGCCTTTACAGCCAATCCGACCCACGGTGGATCCCTGCCAGGATACCAATGGAAAGTGAACGGAGTCAGTATCACTGGTGCAACAAATTCAACATACGCCTATATGCCATTGAATGGAGATGTTGTGACCTGCCAGCTAACTTCCTCCGATAACTGCGTTACCGGCAATCCGACCATCAGTCCTCCGGTCACCATGACCGTAACCCCAAACCCTGCCGTGACCGTTTCGATCACCCCTTCGGCCAATCCTTTCTGTACGGGAAGTCAGGTAACCTTTATAGCCGTTCCCAACCATGGCGGCCTATTTCCGGCATATTTATGGAAAGTAAATGGAGGAATTGCCGGCACAAACAGTTCCTCATTCACCTATACTCCGATGAATGGAGATATTGTAACCTGCGAGTTGACTTCCTCTGACAATTGCGTAACCGGCAATCCGGCAACCAGCGCTCCGATAACCATGACAGCGAGCCCAATCCTTGCAGTGAGTGTTACGATCGCGGCTTCATCAAATCCTTTTTGTGCCAGCAGCCAGGTGACATTTACGGCAACTCCTGACCATGGCGGACTGGTCCCGGGTTATCAATGGAAGGTCAACGGAGGCAATGCCGGGACAAACAGCCCATCGTTTTCCTACTCACCGGCTAATGGCGACCAGGTATCCTGCGTCCTGAATTCATCGGCTTCGTGTATTACCGGCAACCCAGCCTTGTCAAACATCATCACGATGACGGTCAACACCAACCTGCCTGCAGGGGTTTCCATTTCAACGTTGACCAACCCATTCTGTCCGGGAACATCGGTCACCATCACGGCAACACCTGCCAACGGTGGACTTTTGCCGGTCTATCAATGGAAACTTAACGGTGCCAATGCCGGGACAAACCTACCCACTTTCACCTTTAACCCTGTTGCAGGTGACAGCGTTCGTTGTGTCATGACCTCAAACCTGAATTGTGTAACTGGCAACCCGGCCAGTTCCGCCAGGATCATCATGAGCGAACGGGCAGCGCCAAATGTTACGTTTACCAGTTGTTTCGACACGGTAACCATCCTGGGTGCCCAGCCGTTCAGCCTGCACGGAGGATTGCCCCTGGGTGGCCAATACAGCGGTCCCGGGGTAAACACCGGGATTTTCACCCCTTCCGTTGCCGGAACCGGGCTTAAAACAATCACCTATGGTTACGCCAATGTTTATACCTGCCTTGCAACCAAAACAAAAACCATCCTGGTCCTGCCCAACCCGGCTTTCACCTGCGGCAACAACCTGATCGACATCCGGGATAACAAAGTTTACCCGACCGTTCAAATAGGTTCGCAATGCTGGATGGCTTCAAATTTGGATTTCGGATTTCAGATTTCAGATTTCACACCCCAAACCGATAACTGCCTGAATGAGAAATATAGTCATTCGTCATTCGTAATTAGTAATTCCTTCTACCAGTGGGACGAGCTCATGCGCTACCAAACCTCACCAGGCGCCCAAGGCCTTTGTCCTCCGGGCTGGCATATCCCATCCGCTGCCGAATGGAATGTTCTACTCAATTTTTACCCGGGTGCTGGCCAGGCAGGAGGATATCTCAAGGATTCCTTACTTGTAAACGGATTTCATTCATATCAACAAGGATTTCTATACCTGAACAACACCTGGGCATTCACAACCGGACTGGATGCAGGATCGATGTACTGGACATCGACGGCATCGGGTACAGAACGTGCCATATCAAGAGGGTTGAATATTTTTAATCCGAGTGTGTCGATGTATCCGTCATCCAGGCAAAATGCTTTTGGGGTGAGGTGTATGAAAGATGGTTTATAAAAAGAAAAGTGAACAAACGACCCGGCATATGGTTTTTCATTCTTTTGGTCCTGGCATTTTGCCATGGACCATCATTGGGTTTTTCCCAGGGTGAATGGAATAAGTGGTACTTCGGGTTTCATGCGGCTCTTGATTTTAATACGGTTCCGCCTTCAGGGTTGCCAAATAGTGTATTAAACTCGATGTCATCAACTGTTAGCATTTCTGATTCACTGGGCCAATTGCTTTTTTATTCAGATGGCTATACAATTTACAACCGCAATCACCAGATGATGTCGAACGGATTCTTGTTATTTGGGCTTGGAGGTGTGTTTGCTTTCAAGGAACCCGGACAAGACAGTATATACTACATCTTCACGGTAAAAGCGTATGGAACTCCTGTAATTACTGTTGGTTTATATTATTCCTTGATCAACATGAACCTGAATGGTGGTCTTGGCGGAGTAATTCCCGGGTATAAAAATATTCCCGTAACCGGTGCCGATGATGCACAGGGTGAGACATTTGGCGTGCGTCACCACAACAATAAGGATGTGTGGATCGTTGCACGTCAGTTTAGTAGTAATCAATATACATCCTATCTGATCTCCTCGTCGGGAATCAGTTTATCACCTGTATTAAGTCCAAGTTTTTTACCCAATCCTGGTATCTTGGGTGGGATACGAATAAAATTATCACAAGATGGTACAAAGTTCTGTGCAATTGGTGCCGATAGTCCTTTAAATGTTGTGGAACTGGGGAACTTTAATTCACTTACCGGGGAATTAACTCCTTTATTCTCTTTTCGTCCGGTGAATGGAGCTGTGCCTGAAAGTCCTTGGTACTTAGAATTCTCACCGAATTCCAAACTATTGTACGTTACGGGTCCCAATAATCTTGCTGGAGCTATTTATCAGTATGATCTTGCCATGACCGATTCGGCTCATTTCATGCAAAGTCAAATAATGGTTTCAACAACAACTCTTCTGGGATCAGCCGCCTTGCAAATAGGTCCTGATGGTAAAATTTACCAATCTTTTACAGGCAAAGACTCCCTGAGTGTTATCAATAATCCGAATACTCGGGGAATCGGATGCAATTATCAGTCTAATGCAGTGAGCCTTTACACTGGCACATTCTGCCATGACGGATTGCCGCAGTTCTTACAAAAATATAAGGCTTATATGCACTCTAACGGAAATTGCCAGCAGGATGCCGTTGAATTTTTAACTGACATCTGGCCGCCCCCTGATTCGATCCAGTGGAATTTCGGTGATCCGTCTTCGGGATCAGCCAATTTTTCGACGGTTGCAAACCCTTTCCACAGCTATTCGTCTGCAGGGAATTACACGGTTGAGCTTTATGTGCGGCACAACGACAACCGCACCGATACCACCTGGCAAACCATTACCATCCTACCTGCACCACAACCCGCCCTCGGCCCCGACCAGACCATCTGCACCCCGCAAACGGCTACATTTGATGCGGGAGCATGCATCGGCTGCACATACCAGTGGGATGACCTCACCACCATGATCATGAACATCGGTAGCGGGCAAACCTACACAACTGGCACTCCAGGGTTGTACCGGGTAAATGTGACTGGACCGAACGGATGCACCGGCCGGGATACGGTGCATCTCTCCATTGGAACACCGGTTGCAGTCAGCGTCACCATAACGACCAGCAGCATGACTGTTTGTGCCGGGGAACAGGTAACTTTTACCTCCAATGCAAACAATGCAGGAAGTCCGCCGGGATACCAATGGAAGGTGAATGGAATCAATGCTAGCAATGCAAATAATGCAACATTCAACTATACGCCGGTGAACGGTGATTGCATTACGCTGGAGGTGACCTCCAATGCCAACTGCGTGACAGGTAGCCCCGCCACCTCCAACCCGGTCTGCATGACAGTAAATCAGCTTCACCCCGTAAGTCTGACGATTTCTTCAACTGCTACCCATACCTGTGCAGGTGTGCCCGTCACTTTCACTGCCTTTCCGACCAATCCTGGCAACAGTCCTGTTTATTTATGGAAGGTCAACGGAGCAATTGCAGGATCGAACAACCAGATATTCAACTATAATCCGGTAAACGGTGATTGCGTCACCTGTCTGTTAACCTCCGATATCAACTGCCCGACCGGGAATCCGGCACTATCCAACTCCATTTGCATGACCGTTGATCAGCCACTGCCGGTTAGTATAACGGTTACCACTCCGCAGACAACTGTCTGTGCGGGAACAACGGTCACCTTTACAGCCAATCCGACCCACGGTGGATCACTGCCCAGTTACCAATGGAAAGTGAATGGGGCCAGTATCGTCGGTGCTACCAATTCAACATACACCTACACTCCATTGAACGGAGATGTATTAACCTGCCAGCTAACCTCTTCAGATAACTGTGTAACTGGCAATCCGGCCCTGAGTCCGCCGGTCACCATGACCGTCACCCCAAACCCTGCCGTAGCCGTTTCTATCACCCCCTCGGCAAATCCTTTCTGCCCGGGAAGCCAGGTAACTTTTATAGCAACTCCCAACCATGGAGGCCTGTTCCCGACCTATTTGTGGATGGTAAATGGAGGCATTGCGGGCACTAACAGTTCATCATTTGCTTTCATACCAGTAAATGGAGATGTTGTAACCTGCGAACTGACCTCATCTGACAACTGCATCACCGGCAATCCGGCAACCAGCGCTCCTGTAATCATGATTGCGAGCCCAATCCTTACAGTGAGCGTCATGATCGCAGCTTCATCAAATCCTTTCTGTGCAGGAAGCCAGGTGACATTTACAGCAACTCCTGACCATGGCGGACTGGTCCCTGGTTATCAATGGAAAGTGAATGCAAGCAATGTAATCAATGCAACCAATGCAAGCTATGCATACAATGCGGTGAATGGAGATGTTGTGACCTGTGAATTGACCTCTTCGGAAAGTTGTGTCTCCGGTAATCCCGCGCTGTCGAATGCGATCACGATGACGGTCAACACCAACCTGCCAGCAGGAGTTACCATTTCAACACTGACAAACCCGTTCTGCCCGGGAACAACCGTCACGATCACCGCGGCGCCAACCAACGGAGGGTTCTCCCCGACTTATCAATGGAAGGTGAATGCAAGCAATGTAATCAATGCAAACAATGCAAGCTATGCATACAATGCAGTGAATGGAGACGTGGTTACCTGTGAAATGAATTCGAATCTTAACTGTGTTACGGGAAATCCGGCAATGTCAAATTCAATTCTCCTGAGCGAACGCGCAGCGCCGAATGTTACGTTTAGCAGTTGTTTCGACACTGTGACCATCCTGGGTGCCCAGCCGTTCAGCCTGCATGGAGGATTGCCCCTGGGTGGCCAGTACAGCGGTCCCGGGGTAAACACCGGGATTTTTACACCTTCTGTTGCCGGAAACGGGCTGAAAACGATCACCTATGGTTACTCGAACGTATATACCTGCCTTGCGACTAAAACAAAAACCATCCTGGTCCTGCCCAACCCGTCTTTCTCCTGCGGAAACAACCTGACTGACATCCGGGATAACAAAGTCTACCCGACCGTTCAAATCGGTTCCCAATGCTGGATGGCCTCAAATTTGGATTTCGGATTTCAGATTCCAGATTTCACCCCCCAGTCTGATAACTGTACCCCCGAAAACTACGCACTTCAATCGTCAATCGTAAATCGTAAATCGTCAATCTACCAATGGGACGAACTCATGCGCTACCAAACCTCTCCCGGTTCACAGGGGCTTTGTCCTCCGGGCTGGCATATCCCATCTGCTGCCGAATGGAACGTACTACTCAATTTTTATCCTGGTGCAGGCCAGGCAGGCGGATATCTCAAGGACTCGTTACTTGTTAACGGATTTCATTCCTATCAGCAAGGATTTCTGTACCTGAACAACACCTGGGCATTCACATCCGGGCCGGATGCGGGTGCGATGTACTGGACATCTACGGCTTCGGGGGCAAACAGAGCCATTGCAAGGGGGTTGAATGACTACAACCCGAGCGTGTCGATGTACCCGTCGTCGAGGGGAAATGCGTTTGCGGTGAGGTGTTTGCGTGATTGACAACCCTGGGAATGGCGAATAACCCCGATTCTCTAACATCAGTTGGAGAAATAAAAAGAACTATCATGATGAAAGGCTTTTCCCTGTTTCACTATTTGCATTTTTCCTGATATTTAGCTAAATTTGAGGATTCAAACTCCTTAAAATATGACAAATTACCTTCCCAGATACATTCAGAATTTAGATGATTCGCTTAAGCCGGGTAAAGCGGTTGTCATCCTGGGTCCAAGGCGGACAGGCAAAACCACGCTTGTGAACCATTATCTTAAAGAAACAAAGTATAAGTACCGTCTCGAAACGGGCGACAATCTCCGTATCGTGGCGTTATTTGAGTCCGGGAATTTTGACCGGATAAAAGAATTTGCCTCAGGTTTCGATCTGATTGTAATTGACGAAGCACAGAAAATTAAAAACATTGGCCAGGGATTGAAGATATTGACCGATTACATGGAAAATTTGCGTCTGCTCATTACCGGTTCTTCGTCATTTGCCTTGCTTGGACAAATCGGCGAACCACTAACTGGCCGGAAATTAACCCGGACACTGTTCCCATTTTCCCAATCGGAACTTCTGTCGGAATACAACAAATTTGATCTTCGCGAAGGCCTCGAGACGTTCCTGATCTTCGGAAGCTACCCTGAAGTTGCAACCACTGAAGATAAAACGGAGAAAATAACCATATTGAATGAAATCATTGGGTCCTATTTGCTGAAGGATATACTTGAACTTGACCGGGTAAAGAGTTCCAGGCTTTTGCTCGACCTGCTTCGCCTGCTGGCATTCCAGGTAGGCAACCAGGTGTCGTTGTCAGAACTGGCCAACAACCTTCATATTGATTATAAAACCGTGGCCCGGTATCTCGACCTTTTCGAGAAAGCTTTTGTTTTGTATAGTCTCGGCGGTTACAGCGGAAATCTGAGGAGTGAGGTGACCCGCAAGAGCAAGTATTATTTTTATGACAATGGCATCCGGAATGCGCTGATCTCTAATTTCAACCCCCTGCCGATGCGCAATGATGCCGGGATGTTGTGGGAAAACTTTATGTTTATGGAGCGTTTAAAAATCAGATCCTATAAACAACTGAATGCGAACATTTTTTTCTGGCGAACGTATGATCAGCAGGAAATCGACCTTATCGAGGAGCGCGATGGAAAATTATTCGGCTACGAGTTCAAATGGGGAAAGAAAACCATCAAACCTCCCCGGCGATGGTCCGAAGATTATCCCGGATCAGGTTTTGAAGTGATCACCCCGGAAAATTATCTTAACTTTATCATTTAACAGAACACCGAATATTGAATATTGAAGTTTCGCATGCCGCGATAGGTCTGATCTATTTTTCCTTAAGACTAGCAGCAATGTTTCGCTACCTCGCTACCTCGCTACCTCATTAACTGTCCATTAATCCGTACTTAGGTTGACCCGTATTTTCCCCTCAAACTGGAAATAGGCCTTTACCGCGTCGGGGGCGATGAGGATCCGGTCGGGATCGAGCTTGTCGATGTCGCCATGGATCCGGAAGTAGCTCATCGACTGGTTTTGATCGAGGTATGAATTCAGCTGTTTCCGGGCATCCTGCAGGCGGTCGCCGATGGAGTAGACCATGCTTTCCGACATTTTCTGAACCAGCCCCGAATGGAACATCCAGGAGGCTGTTTTTACCAGGGCATTCCGGGTGGAGACCTGGAAATCGAGGTTGGTGAGGCCAATGGTCAGCTTCTCGCGGTTAAACTCGGGAACGCCGGAAAGATAAATCGTGCCCTTGATGCTTCCTTCCACGGCCAGCGCCACGATCAGGTTGTCGCCCTGTCCGTAGACAGCAATATCGAGGACGGTGATTTTATAGTTCCGGTAGGTGAACACATACCCGTTGAACATTTTCCTCGCCATTTCATTGATCTGCGTAAAGGGAATATCCATCGAGAAATTGATGTTGAAATTGTCGGGGATGGCGCTCGTGATCTTCAGTGGGGGCAGTGCCGGGTTGACCGTGAAACCGGGTTCCGGTCCGAAAAACAGCTCGACCATCGCCTTGAGCCCCACCGAATGGTTGATGGTGGAACCGGTCGCCCGGATGGGTACCGAGCTGAACTCCACCGGCGTCAGCTTCATCCAGAGCGAATAATCCGCTGAAACCTGGAACGGTTTCTGCATCCTGATCCACGCGTCGGTCATCACCGACTTCAGATTGAACGATTCCTTGATCCCCTGGTCGATTTCCGCGGTGATCGTCGGCAGGCTCGCCCTGATCAGCAGGTCGGAAATGAACGGCAGCGGGACCTGGATCGGGCCGGCCACCAGCTGCGGCGAGCGGATCCACTCATACCCGTCGGCCACGGTCACCGTATTGATGCCCCAGTCCTTGTTCAGACTCACGGTGGTTTTGAACCGCAGCGCCACCTCGGCCGTGGCATCTTCGGTGGTGGAATAGGTGTAGCCCAGCAGCCCCGCGGTAATCCTCTTTCTGAGCCATACTTTCAGCGGAACCCGGTAGGAGACCTGGTTGCCCTCGATGCCGATGGCGATGCTGTCACCCTTCGTTGCCCGCACCATCAGGTTGTCGCGGTCGTGGTCCTCAAAACTGGTATCCGAGTAGATGACGGTCGGGAGCTCGCGGTTTATGAGCTTTTTCAGCGTTTTCGCATCAGTGATCACCGGGATGTTGATGTAGGAATACTTCGGCGCGTAGGAAACGGTTTTGTATTCCTCATGCGGCCGCTCTGTCTTCAGGGTGCGGCATCCGCCAACCACAAGAAGTAATAAAAGGATGGAACTGATCACGGGCAGGGATGAGCGGCAGGGTGTGCCGGATTTTGATTTCAGACCGGGAGTTTTCATAACCGGGGTTAAATGATTTGGATTTTGTAAAGATACCATCTTTGAGGCAAACCAGGAAGGCAGGATAAAACCGCCTTATCCCAGCATGAAAATTTCCTTCAGCTCGCTGTTCGACAACTCCCCTATCCATTTTTCGCCGGATGCCACGGTGAGGTTTGCCAGGCTTTTTTTACTTTTCAGCATATCGTCGATCTTCTCCTCGAAGGTGCCTCTGGTGATCAGCCGGTTTACCATCACATTGCCGGTTTGGCCGATCCGGTAAGCGCGGTCGGTGGCCTGCGCCTCCACGGCCGGGTTCCACCACAGGTCGTGATGGATCACGTGGCTGGCCGCCGTGAGATTGAGCCCGGTGCCGCCTGCCTTGAGCGACAGGATGAAGATCCACCTGTTGCGGCGGTGCTGAAACTCTTCCACCAGCGCGTCACGCTGCGCACGCGGGATGCCGCCGTGGAGGAACAGGGGGGCAGCGCCGAACTGTGCTTCAACCATCTTCACCAGGATGTCGCCCATCTCCCTGTACTGCGTGAAGATGAGGGTTTTCTCGCCGGCTTCGCGGATCTGCGCGAGCAGGTCGACCAGCATCCGCGATTTTCCCGACTTTTCGGGATCGGCATCGCCCTTTTTCAGGTAGTTGTCGGGATGGTTGCAGATCTGTTTCAGCGCCGTGATCATCTTCAGCACCATGCCGCGCCGCTCGATGCCATCGAGTTGTTCGATGTCGGCAATCGCGGTGTCGACCACGTTCTGATACAGGGCTGCCTGCTCCGTGCCCAGGGAGCAATAGTGGTTGTTTTCAATTTTATCGGGCAGGTCGGAAATGATTGTTTTATCGGATTTCAACCGCCGGAGAATGAACGGCGCCGTGATCTTGCGGAAGAGCGCCGCTTTCTCCTGGTCGTGGTTCACCTGGATGGGCGTCGCAAATTCCGTTTCAAAGGCTTTCTCCGACCCAAGGTACCCGGGATTGACAAAATCCATGATGCTCCGGTATTCCGACAGGCGGTTCTCGACCGGCGTTCCGCTCATGGCGATGCGGATGGCGGTTTTCAGCCCCTTTACGGCCCGGGTCTGGTCGGTGGCGGAATTCTTGATGTTTTGCGCTTCATCAATCACCACGGCATGCCACTCCCTGGCCTTGAATTTCGCCAGGTCGCTCCTGATCATACCATAGGTGGTGATGACCAAGTCAATATCGTGTGTTTCCAACTGTCTTCCGGCACCATGGTACACTACCGCCCGGAGGCCCGGGGCGAACTTTTCAATCTCCTTCTGCCAGTTGGTCAGCAGGGTTGTCGGGACGATCACCAGCACCTTGTTTTTCTCAAGTTGTCCCTCCTGTTTGAATTTTAAAATGGCCGCGATGACCTGCACGGTTTTACCCAGCCCCATGTCATCGGCAATCAGGCTGCCAAACCCGATCTCTGCGTTGCGGACCATCCAGCGGTAGCCGGCAAGCTGGTAGGGACGCAGGGTGGCGGTAAGATCATCGGGAAGGCTGACTTTTTGTGCCGAGGTCATCCCGGCAATCAGCTTCCGCACCTCGGGCGACAATTCAACGGCCGCACCATGGAACTCCTCCGCCAGCGCCGACTTTAACAGCTCGTGCGGCGAAAGGACGGGGGGTTTGTCAAGTTGGGCGAACATCTTCTCAAGGTGATCATTCGTGATCAGCACATACTGGTCCCTGATTTTCACGATGCCCGACAGGCGGCCGACCAGTTTCCGGAATTCGGCGACGGATATCATTTCATCGCCGATGGCCACCTGATATTCGAAGCCAAGCAACTGGTCAAGATTCACGAAGGACAAGGATTTTCCTTTTGTTCCGGTACTGATTTTCAGGGTGGGCCGGGGCGAAAGCAGTTTTTCCAGCGCCTTTGGCATCAGCATTTCAATGCCCAGCAGCCGCAGCATCGGGAGGGTGCGCGTAAAAACAGCCACGAATTCATTGCTGCTGAACCTGATCGATTGTTTCCCGGAGATCTTCAGGTAATACCCGATTTCAGGCAGGATATCGGCCAGCCCGGTCAGGTCGCGGAGCAATTCATACCTGAAGGGTGCGAATTCTTCCCCTGTCAGTACAGCCTGGATGGAAACCGGCGCCTCCAGCGGGGTTTCACGGTTGATCGCCAGGAAATCGATGTAAAACCAGCCATCCCGTTCCTCCACATGCAGCAGCGGCATCCATTGCTTTTTTCCCAGGTGAAGCCTTTTCAGCCATAGCTGGATGGTGTTGGGGACCTGTTTTTCACTGAGTCCGGTGAATGTTGCCGCTTTTTGACCGAAAAACATCTCCGCGACCTTGTTCCCGTCCTTTTCAGATAATTTTTGGGTGCCGCTGTATAAATTCATGTAATAACCAAGGAACAGCGAAGTGAGCGCCATCGAATTTTCATCGCGGTTCAGCGGAAAGTATTTTTCTTTTTTCCTGCGCCCCGCGGTCCAAATCCAAACGGTTCCGGGGGCTGCAAAGGCTGTTACTTTTTCCGTGAGCGTGCGCAGTTCCGGATCATTTACCGCAGGAATCCACCGGATCATCGCCGCGCCGGTGCTGTTGGTCAGCAACTGGGGCATGATGGCCCCGTTCCGGGCAAGGGCAGCCGCGAACTGCCGGTGAACCGAGATCCCGCGAAGATTATCGTTGCAGTTGGCCAGTTCAACCGGATCGAGGGACTCGAGCAGGGTTACAAAATCACCGAACGGGATCCGCAGTTCCGCGTCATCATTTCCTTCGACAATCAGGGACACGTTATCAACCGACAGGTCGTGGCTCAGCAGGATCATCGTATCGTCGAATGAACCGATCCGCTCCCTTGTTGAATCCGGCCCGGGGGCAGCGGCCGGGGTATGCCTTTGCATTCCTTTCTCCAGGGTTTTGTACGCATGCTGGAGTACATCCCTGAAATCGCGGTTGTAAAATAAAGGCTTCGCCGGAAGCAACGACAGCAGGGTACTCCCGTTTACCGGGATTTTGGAAAAGTCGGGCAGGTTGTCGCCGCTGAAATCTGGCAGGTCGCCGGCTGCAGGCGTTTTTTCGGCCATCATCGATTCAACTTCCGGGATCTGTTCTTCAAAATGATCCGCCAGCCCGGTTTCCGTATCCTTCAGTTCGTCAGCCAGGTCGAGGCCGTGCAGCTGAAGCACCAGGAAGGGGTTTGCGTCGATTTCGCGGGATATCACATAAATGACTGCCGCGAGATGCTTGCAGGGAACCGCCCAGTCGGGACAGGAACAGTCCATGGCAAAATCTTTCCACGACGACGGGAAAAGTTTGATTCCGAGATCAAGCGCCAGCCGGTTCAGCTCTGCGGGCAGCTCCCGGTTGAGCAGCCTTGAAAGGATAAATGGATCCTTTTTGATGGCCGATAACAACTGCTCCTTCTGTTGCGACGTGAAACGCGGAACCGAAATGGAGATTTTGTAGGGGCTGGGCCTGCTTCCCCGAACCCTGGCGTTGATCGCGTTTCCGACGATCTTCGCGTCCAGCACCGCACCGTTGCCTGCGTATGCCCGCCCGCGGGGAAGCCGGTTATCATAATCGATGTTGGTGAGTGCCCTGAGCCATTGTTCGCCCCACCAGGTCTGGCCATATTTCACCTTCGCCACCTCGCTACTTCGCTACCTCGCTGCTTCCATGGTGCTGCCTTGTCAATTGATAATCAGCAATTAAAAGTTCTGGCGACAGATTTAACCGTACAGTTAATTTCCGGATCATCTCAAGTGTGAGTTTTCGTTTGCGGTTAAGAATCTCTGAAACCCTGCTTTTACCACCGAGGACATCTGCAAGGTCCGTCTGTCTCAATTTCATCTCTTCCATCCTGATCTTAATTGCCTCAATGGGGTCAGGGGCATCAACCGGGTAATGTTTTTTTTCATACTCATCGATCATTAATCCTAGCAGATCGGCCTCATCGCTTTCACTTGTACCTGCTGCTGAATCAAATATTACCTCAAGTCTTTTTAAACCAAGTTGGTAATCTGATTCCGTTTTTATTGGCTGAATTTTCATTTTCGCTGGTTTATATTGTGTTCGCGTCAATCCTGTCATACATCGCATGATCGCCAATGAACCTGATAAATATCCATTGCTTCACGAAATTAATTTTAACAACCATCCGGTATGAGTTTCCTTTTATGTTGAAAACCTACCTGTTGTCCTTGAGGATACTTGCATTTGCATAGGAACGTTTAATGTCGGCAGGGCTCTTCCAGTCAGAATTCATCGCTGTATCATGCCAGGTCTTTAAATACTGTTCTGAATCAGGATGACTTTCCCAGAAGTTCCTCAGCGTGTTTTTTGCAAATATCCTTTCCATGATTAACCTGTCCTGTGTGCAAAGATATCAAACAATTCCCATTTTGGTAACTTTGTGGCAGTGTTTTTTGTTTTGTTTCGGAAACAATTCAACAGGCACGTTTCACAGGAAGAATAGGAACGGGTTGTGGGTTTGAAATTTTTTTCCTATTTTTATTCCCTTAAACATCCGATGTCTCATCTGCCTTATACATCATGGCCGCCCCGCTCCTGATCTATTTTTTCTCCGGCACCGGCAATGCCCGCAACGTGGCTCACTGGTTTGCAGAAACCGCAACGGGACGCGACATCCCCGCCAAAATGATCGACATTGCCGGAACCGACCGGAAAAACATTGCACCGCCGCCGCCCGGTTCGCTGGTAGGCTTTGTTTCACCCACGCATGGGTTCAACTATCCGCCGGCTATGATGTACTTCATCTTTCGGTTTCCCCTTTCCCGCGGGAACCGGGCTTTCCTGATGAATACCCGTGCCGGGATGAAACTCTCAAAATGGTTTGTGCCGGGCCTGAGCGGGATTGCCCTGTGGCTTTCGGCGATCGTGCTTCTCCTGAAGGGCTACAGGATCGTGGGAATGCGCTCCATCGACCTGCCCTCGAACTGGATCTCGTTCCACCCCGGGGTGAAGGAGAAAGTGGTTGAGTCGATCTACGCGCACTGCAAACGCATCACCGTGACCTTCGCCGGGAAGATCCTCAGCGGGAAAAAAGTCTACACGGCTTTCCGCGACATCATCCAGGATTTGCTGATCTCCCCGGTGAGCATCGGATACTTTTTTGTGGGGCGGTTCATCCTTGCAAAATCGTTCTATGCCACCGATGCCTGCGACAAATGCGACCTGTGCATCAACAGCTGCCCGGTGAAGGCCATCATCACAGTTGATCACCGTCCCTTCTGGTCATACCGTTGCGAAAGCTGCATGCGGTGCATGAACAGCTGCCCCAAACGCGCCATTGAGACCTCCCATGGGTACATCATCGGCATCATGTGCCTGCTGAATATCTGGATCATGATGTGGTTCTGGCAACTGGTTAGCCGGTTCATCACTATCCCGGAGGGGAACGGCTGGGTGGAGACCCTCCTGACGATTACTCGGTGGGGCATAACCTTTGCAGTGATGGTCATCTCCTATCGCATTTACCATTATTTGCTGCGGATCCCCGGGATCAGGCAACTTTTTTACTATACCTCCATTACCAGGTACAGGTTCTGGCGCCGTTACAAACCCTCTGGGACCATGATCTCCCGACTGTCTTGAAAGAATTAATGCAAACAATGCAGGCAATGCAGGCAATGCAGGCAATGCAAACAATGCAAACAATGCAGGCAATGCAAACAATGCAGGTAATGAAAACAATGCAGACAATGCTGGCAATGCTGGCATGGAGGGATATTCGGAAAATGAAAACCGGGAGGTAATTTTATGGCTCATGGAATGGAAATGGAGGGTTTTCTTGCTGGTTTGTTTATTAATGCGGGGTGGTGGCGGTTTTCAGGATGGTGAATAATATTTTGTTTACTTCTTCACATTTTTCCAGTACCGGAAGGATTTTTTCCATGGTAAGATAACCTGCAGAACATAAAAGTTTCAGCCAATATTCAGTTTCGCGGGCTTCTTTATAGGCGATGGAAAGCCGGTTGCAAAACTCCTTCTTTGATTGTGCCGAGGTCCCTTCCGCAACATTTGCCCCAACGGAAGTGCCTGATCTTAATATCTGCTTTGAAAGGATATATTCATGTTTTTCCCTGGTCAGGTATTGATATACAAAAACAATTTCCACCGCCAGTTCAAAACTCCTATCTTTGATTGCATTTTCTTTCATGGTTTTTTCCCGCTTAATCCGGAAAATCGCCGAAAGTCAATCACCTGTTGATAACTTTTTTAACCCCGCATTGCCTGCATTGTTTGCATTGTTTGCATTGTTTGCATTGTTTGCATTGTTTGCATTGTTTGCATTGTTTGCATTGTTTGCATTATTTTATATGATTTGCTTAGATAACACGATCATTTCCGACGAAATAAAGTCAACCTTCTTCTGCTGCGACCTGGAGAAGTGCAAGGGTGCCTGTTGCGTGGAGGGAGACGCCGGGGCACCCCTCGGGGAGGAGGAGATCTCGCTGCTTGAAGACTATATCGATGAGATCAAGCCATACATGGTACCCGGGGGAATCGAGGAGGTGGAATTGCTCGGGGTGTTCGACTATGACGCGGACGGGAAATTTGTCACCCCGTTGGTTCACGGAAAGGAATGTGTGTATGTTTATTTTGACGACGGCATTGCAAGGTGTGCCATTGAAAAAGCGTTCCAGGAGAAAAAGATCCCCTTTGCCAAACCCATCTCTTGCCACCTCTATCCCATCAGGATCAAAGAAACCCAGGTCAACGACCTGCTCAACTACCACAAGTGGCCCATCTGCCAGAAGGCCCTGCTGAAGGGGCACAAGGAAAAAATACCCCTATACCAGTTCCTGGAAGGGGCATTGATCCGCAAGTACGGGCGAAGCTGGTACAACCGGCTGGTTAAGTTATTGCGTTAGCGCCGCCGCTTAAGGCAAGGGCTGCGCGTTTGGCCGTGGCCATGGTCGAAAATTCCTTGTCCATCATGAACAAACCGCCCTTGTCCGACCCGGCCAGTTTGATCTGGTCGAGAATGCTGCGCACGGTGCTCTCCTCCTCGATCTGTTCGGTGATGTACCATTGCAGGTAGTTGGCTGAAGTATAATCCTTTTCCTTGGTACAGGTGGCATAGAGGTCGTTGATCGATGCCGAGATGTACTCTTCGTGTTTGAGCACCTGCTGGAATACTTCGGGCAGCGATTTGAACTTCGCATCCGGTGCATCCAGCGCCGGGATGACGGCGGTTCCGCCGCGGTCGTTGAGGTAATGGACCAGTTTGAGCATATGGATGCGTTCCTCTTCTGTTTGCACATAGAGCCAGTTTGCGGCGCCGGGGTAGCCGTTGCGTTCGGCCCAGGAGGCCATGGCCAGGTAGATCCGCGAAGAATGCTCCTCGCGTTTGATCTGTTCGTTTATTGCTTTTTCTACGTTTTTCGCGATCATAATGATGGTTGTTATTTCAGGTGCAAAAGTACGGATATTTTTTGGGTCGGGGCAATTCCTTCCCCCCCACCCCGTCAGGGTGGGGGACCCCGTCAGGGTGGTGGACCCCGTCAGGGTGGTGGACCCCGTCAGGGTGGGGGACCCCGTCAGGGTGGGGGACCCTGACGGGGTCAGGCGGAAATGCCAATCCTGACTTTCTTGTTCTTGATCTTTTCATCCCTGATCAGGGCCAGAACCTTTTCAATTTTATCACCGCGTACCGCCGCGTAAGATGCATGATCGGACACCTCCACCAATCCCAGTTCCTCTTTTGCGAGGTTGCCTTTTTGCAAAAGCATGCCCACAATATCCATTTTGTTGATCTTTTCCTTCTTCCCTGCACCGATGAACAGGGTGCGCCATGGCGCTTTCGGGGGCATTTTGTTCTTCTCCGGCAGCGTTTCGGCTTCAGGGGTCTCCCTGATAAAGGGTGGCATGTGGTCGTTTACAGCGAGCAGGAGATAGCAGGTCCCGGCGGCATTCATGCGCGCGGTGCGGCCGTTGCGGTGCGTGAAGATATCCTGCGTGGTCGGAAGCTGGTAATGGATCACCGCTTCTATCTCGGGGATGTCAAGCCCGCGGGAAGCCAGGTCGGTCGTGACCAGAATGTGATGGCTGCCATTCCTGAATTTCACCAGGGCGCGCTCGCGGTCTTCCTGTTCCATGCCCCCATGAAAAATGCCATGGACAAGACCTTTGTCCGACAACAAAATGCTGACCCGCTCAACCGCCTCGCGGTGGTTGCAGAACACCAGCGCCGGCCTGTTCTGCAGCTTGCACACCAGGGCAAACAGGATCTTCAGCTTGTCGGCGTCATCCGACCGCAGGTATTTTACCGTAATCCCCGATGCTACAGGCGAGCGGCTCTCCAGAAAATTCAGTTCAACGGGGTTTTTAATCCCGGTGAAGGCCGGGATCTCCTCCATGCTGGTGGCCGAAGTGAGGATGCGCTTCTTCAGCCTTTTCAGCTGCGAAATGATGAACGACATCTCTTCCCTGAACCCAAATTCCAGCGCCTTGTCGAATTCGTCGAGCACCAGTAGGCGGATACTTCCTGTTTCGAAATTGCCGTTCCGGAGATGGTGCGCAATCCTGCCGGGAGTGCCGATCACTACCGCGGCAGGGTGGGTCAGGTTGTTCCTTTCGGTTTTGGTTGCATGTCCGCCGTAAAAACAGTTCACCTTGAAACCGGTGGTCATCTGCTTGAAAACCTGTTCGATCTGCAAAGCCAGTTCCCGTGAGGGAACCAGGATCAGTGCCTGCACGCCTGGTGTATCCGGCGATAAACTGCTTAACAACGGCAACAGGAACGCCAGGGTTTTTCCCGACCCTGTGGGAGATAGAAGAACAATGTCTGATGATTTCTCAGCGGCTTCAATGGCAGCGAGTTGCATCTTGTTCAGGGATGCGATGTTGAATTTATCGAGAATTTTCTGAATCATGTTTTTTCTGTTTTGTGACCTGCCCCCGGAATTCGGCAATATATTTTAAATATACGCATTATTCTCCACAATATGAGGATGATTAACGTTCCTCCCGGCAAAAATGACAGGATAAGCTTCCTCCCAGCCAGGAAATCATCCTGGATATCAGTGTTTAATGAGTCTTTTTACCATCAAAAAACATCCTCAGTTCATCCGCGTTTTTATCCAGGTCGGCAATTTTTATCCTGAAATCACGGCTTCCCCATCTGATCACCAGCATCGGGTACTTTTTAAAGTATTTCCTGGTTTTCGAGACAATGAATACTGGTCCCCCGATAAAGAGAAAAAGCACCAGGGAGATGCCGTGTTTCCGATAAAAAATCGCGTGGCTTGCCGGGTTGGCTGTGTCGTTGCCCAAACCTATGATAGCGTATAGGAACAACCATAAAATGAGTACCAGCGCCGCCACACCGGCAAGAATGAACAGGAGTCCCGCCCGGTGTACCCTGGCATTGCGGATGCTCACCGACCTGAGCTCGCCGTAGGTGAGCTTCGTGTCTGTCTCTTTCAACCTGATAAAATCATTGCCGATCACGATGTTCGGGCCGCGGCAGAAAGGTTTGTTCATAGGGTTCGTTCCCGCGATCAGCAATCATGAGACCGCCGGTGGCAGGCAGCAGCTATTTGTAAACGACTTTGTAATCCTTACCGATGGCAGGCACCTTCACCATGTTGTACGATTCGGTCGTATTATGGGTAAACTCGGTGCATGTCCCGGTGGTGATCAGGTAAGTATAGGTTTTGTTCCGCGCATCAAGGGTTACACTGCGGTGATAAAAGTGCCTGCCGCCCGACGATTTATGGTTGATCAGGATCGAGTATTTTGAAAAATCAACTTCCGGTAGCCGGATGTTTGCACAATCATTGTAGGAGGCCGTGACCTTAAAAATCTTCGCGTAGGCTGCCGAATCCCTGATGCACGCAGTATCGGGCAGGCTGAGGCAGTAAAAATCAGCGTTGCTGAACCCTTCCACGATAAAATCGCCGGTGATCAACCCCGAGTTTTCGTCATGTTCATTGCAGCACGACACGGCCAGGAAAGTAAATATAGTCAGGTATATAAGCAGGTAATGGCTGGTTTTCTTCATTTTTATTGCAGGGAGCTTCCTGGATTTTTCCAAAAAACCACTTCTCATCTGTTAAGGATGCAAAAATAGGCAAACCATGCATCCGGTATCGCATATGCGGAAGAAAATTGCTTTGCCGAACCACGGCCTGAAGGCCGTGGCAATTCATGCTGAGGCTTATCATAAAGTGACACAAAAGACTGCGGTAATCCAGACTATGGCAATTCTGGCTGTGGCAATTCATGCTGGGACACTTCAGGTCGACGGGGCTCCTCCATCTTCTATTGCTGGCTGGAAACGGCAGGGACACAAGGGATCCCGTAAATGTATGCTGTATCGGCCTTGTCAGAGAAAACCAAGACAGGTTTTTTAGCAAGATCGATCCAATCGGTGTTGACAAACAGGCTGTCGATCGCGTGTTTTGACTTGTCCAAGGAAAATTCTACTTTGCCCTTGGCCATTTGCCAGGTTCCTGCGACCGTGATTGTGCGGGTAGTCCACATCTCGCCAGTTTCGTCCTGCGATTCCTGTACCGTGGTTGTTAATGTCAGTTTCAACGTTCCTGCCCGGTCGAGGTGAAGTAAAAACTCATTGAACCCGCCGGTGGATGCCTCCGTACTCGCGTAGTCGCGGGTCGGGAGGGGGTGGCTGCATGACAGACAAGTACATATGAAAACGATGAAAAGGAACTTGGTCATGTGTTATTAATAAATTGTATATTAATATGATACGGATGTTTTAGCAGTTAGTTCTTATCATGGTCTTTGGGTTCCCCAGTGCCGTAGGCACAAAATGTGGGTAGAAACCGAAGGTCCGGAGAGCCCTCTCGTCCCGTACGGGACGAAATAGTGCATAACTTCCTGTTTCTCTACCCATATAAAATCCCTAACGGGATTTAACAACAGATTTAAGGAATCTCTAAAACTCAATCTTTATCTTTCTTCTTCAGAAACGGCCTGGGCACCTGCGGCCATCCCAGCCACTGCGCCAGGTCGTTATACCCCCCGGCGATATCCTGGGCGATCCCGATGCCGTGCTTTATCCCTTCAACGGTTTTATGCAGTGTAGACTTTTCATCCCCGAGGTCCTCTGCCAGCCGCTTTAACCTGCCGGCGATCCCCTTTTTCTTAACCTCTTCCGGGGTTTTGCATTGTTCAGCTTCTTCCAGTGCCCCGGCGGCAGTTTTCAGCTCAAGGGCATCCTCACTGTTTCCCGCCTTTGCGACCGACCGGGCCAGTTCATTCAGGCTGCCCTGCAGGCTGATGCTGCAATCCTGGAAATTAAAGGTGTTGTGAACCGATTTATCGAGGAACTGGTTCCCCTGCCCGCTTATTAACGTCTGGGCTGTAATGTTGTAATTTGTCACCGTGTACCTCAAATCAATGGGCTGCCTGGCCTGGTCATCATAATACGGTACCTTGTCGACCGAATGGGTGAAGATCTTGCTGTCGGGCAACCACAATGGGTTCCTTGTTTCGAGTTCATCCGGGATCGGCCCGAACCGTTCTATCCGGTACTGCAATACCGGTTTTTTGCTTTTATAGGAACTGAAAATATCGTTCAGCGTTTCTCTCAGGGTGCTGATATATGCTGTTTTTCCTGTCCCTTTTACCGATACGCTGATGGTCCTGTTTTCTTCCCGTACCAGGGCAATTGCCCCCTTGCCATTCTCGAGTATTACGCCATAACGCCATACCGGGTATTCCTTTCCTGCTGTTTTGATCTCCCTGTTATGCCTCACGATAAAACGGCTGATGGTATTCGGGGGTAACGGCTGTTCGGCCTTGTACCGCAACATCAGACTATCTCCTACGGGGAAATCAGGCAGCTCTGCAGGGCGGTCTTCTTTCAGCAGATGGGGAATAATTAGCCTGCTTTCTCCATCCGTTTCATAGGCTAGTTCGTAATGGATCATCAGTTTGAACAGGAAGCCGTGTTTGTTAGCGGGATAACGTATTGCATCCTCCTTAAACACCGCTGCAAAATCCTGCAGCGTCAAGGAATATTTTTTTTCTTCGCTGGCCCAGTTGATGATCCTGTACACGCCATGGCTAATCCATTCGGGATTCAGCACCAGGGTGTCGAACTCCACCATTTCGCGGTACCATAAACTTACCCCCAGGGAATGCAGATCTTTTAACAGGCCCTCGGTATTTTCCACATTATTGGCACTGGCAATAATGTCAAACTCCTTCCTGGTGATATGTTCCGTGCACTTTTTCGTTTCACCCCGGGTGAAATAATCCTCCAGTTCCTTTTTTACCTTGTAATAACTGGCCGGGATCAGGAGGGTGTTCCAGGAGGTGTTATTCCTGATGAATTCAACCACGTGCTGACGAAAATCTTGCATTTCCTTCTTATCATCCCTGATTGAAAAGGTATAAAGTCCTTCAATCGGATACTCCTCTTTCAGGGAATTGATGGGGATATCCACGCTATGCTCATCGCGTTTGTTAACCAGGACCATGGCTTTTGAATCCCCGCCATAGTTTTTCATATGGTTTAGCCAGTATTCGAGCCTGTTGCGCTCTTCCGTGCGGCCGTCGTACACGATCACGTAGAGGCACCGTTCAGAAAGGAAGAACTGGTGCACGGCATGCGTGACCACATGCCCTGCAAAATCCCAGATATGCACGTTGATATTTTCTTTTTCCAGCTTCCAGAGCGTGGTATCAACGCCTGCCGTACTCTCGCGTTCTTCTGTCATAGTGGCCGCCGGATCAACCAGCCTTCTGGCCAGGCAGGTTTTGCCGGCGCCCTTGTCGCCAAGGATAATAATTCTTGCTTCGTTAAGCCGCTCAGTCCCTTTTTCCAGTTCTTCCAGGTACCTGGCAACGGCAGCAGCACCCTGCACCCGGATTTCCTCGGGAACACTCATTCGTCGCTCCAGGGCCTCTTGATCTAATTCAAACCCGTTATCAAAAATATTCTTATACAACCGGCCCCAGTATCCACAACCCTCTGCTTCAAGCGCTTTTTGAAAATTATCCCAGATCTTTACATAAAGATTCGTTTGGTTAGCCTGGCTATTCTTTTGTTGGTTCCTGATATTTTCTAAGTCAGATAAAATAATTGGTTTAAAATCAAAACTACTGTTGGTTGCGGAAGTACAAGCGGCATCGGCTGCGTGGGCAGCATTGGCTGCATCGGTAACGGAGTTGGCAGCGATGACTTCGGCGGCGGCTGCGGCGGAGTTGGCAGTAGCGATGACGGCAGCGTAGGGAGTGGGGAAGGGGGCGGCGTCGTTAGCTGCGTCAGCGGCTCGGTTGGCAACAGCGCCGGAGATAGGGGTTAAGAAGGAGAAAGCGGCACTAACATCCAACGCATAGAAAACAGCGTATAAATGTTTTTGCATTTCATTCTTTTCCCAAAAATAAAAATTGCCTTCACACCCCAAAAAAGGCAATGCCCGAACAGCACAGAGCCAAGCAAAATGAACCAACTGCTCTTTGGTGAGTTTTTCTAATTCCGGTTCTAGCTTTTTTTTAAAGGGAACTGAATCCATTTTATGTGTATTTGTCCTGTCACATTGTTTATGACTATCGTGGCATAGCTTACAACTGCCGCAATGGTAAACTGAAGCTAAGCCTCACAAAACCAGTTTCGTGGCAGTCTAAAGCTCGTTAGCGGTTGAAATCATTTTTCAAAAATTTCTTTAATTGCATCATCAATCGTCGTATTATTCCAAAAAACAGGATCTTTATTCACATTGAATAAGATCATACCCCATTTATTTTTCATCTTCAACCTATCGACATAGTAATCGCTATTATTGCTTTTTACGAATTTATAAAATTGTTTGGTTGCCGGAAAAAATTTCACTGAAATTCCTTTTCTTTCCAAAGAATCATATGCCAGCGACTGATAATAATCATGGTCAGAAACTACTTCGTTCCATCCGTCTTCTCCCATTTCTTCCTGCTGTTTATTTGACCAGGTGCTATCCGGCAAAATAATAATGGCCATTGACCTGTTGATTGTAATAACATTTGAAGTGTCATTTTTTATTGTTGTCCTTGCGAAGTCAAGGCTTTCATAAGATTTGGCGACGTTTGCATTTTTCGGTTTATCAACAGCAAGGCTGTCTTGTTTTGCAACGGAAGTAGTTGTGTTATTTGAATTACACGAACAAAGTAATACTAAAAAAATGCAAAGGAATTTCATTTTTTGGAGGATGAATAGTTCCATTTATTTTAACCATTTTGCAAACCTTTTCCTGGCTTCTTCATGGGTGTGGACCTTGTTCCTAATGGTTCTTATCATAATCTTGGTTAACAAACCGATACAAGGTGTTTTTCAGGTAAATTTATTTTTATTCTTTAATTAAACCAACAGCTCGCGTTTTATCAGTCTGCTTGTTAAGCATTGACCTCTTTCCTGTTTTTCAGACGGGTTCATCAGGTTATTCAGACAAAAACAGATCCAGCGTACCATCCTCAGGTTTGTTTTTCGTTCCCTTTCGAGCAGAATTTTTCGTTGCTTCTTTCGGCACTTCCTTTGCCAACGGCTTCGGCAATGAACCCTGCTCCGGCTCCTTCATCACGATAAAACCATTAACCATTGTTAATTTATCAAACGGATTATCCTCGCTGATGCGTTTCGTGGAAAACTCACGGTCAAAATACCCGAGATCCAATAAATCCCTGATGATCTTCGATTTCTGCCCTGTTGAGGATTTGTTTGTGCCGAAGAAAACATTGATATCTTCAACCGTGGCATAGGGCTCAAACGATTTATCGAACAGGAAATTGATGGTCCCGAGTGCGTGCACAATGGCGGCAGCCCATATCTCAACCCTTCCACTCATAAAGATTACATCCCTTTTTCTGCCAAGCTTGTTTAACAGCTGTGACGACAGTTCCAGATATTCTTCATCAAGTTTTTGCGTGCAAAATCCTTTGATAAGGTCCAGGATCTGCTCTTTTCTGGTTTCGATAGCTGCTTTGTCCTTTTTATCCATCGTTAGCATATTACGCCCCTTCGGGGCTGGGTTGAGGTGAAGTTCTAACCAATTCCTGGTAGAGTACTCATCAATTTAACATCGAACTTAAGTCAATATTTATCTTGATAAAAATAGAGATTATTTTATCACAACACCTTCCCCGGAAATTTATTTAAGGGTGTTGTTCGGGAAAGGAGAAGAAGGTTCTTACGGTGACTTTTTTCCTACCCCCTCGGCGGGCAGCCTGTACGCAACCATCTCCCGGGTATTGCGCACGACCAGGATATCGCCGGCCATCGCCGGGTGATTCCAGGTCTTTCCTTCGATCGACTTGACCCGTGCAAGTTCCGTGAACCGGTCGGGAGTTGCCTGCACCAGCGCCAGTTCGCCTTTCTCCGACAATACCAAAATCAGGTCCTGGTCAGCCAGCAGGAGGATCTGCCCGCCATACCGCCCGCCTTTCCACTGGCGCTTGCCGTCCCTGAGGTCAATGCAGGCGAGACAGGGAGCGTCATAGCCATAGGCATAGCCCTTATGAACAACGAAGTCGTTGAAGTAAGGCTTGATCCCGTCGGAAGTCCAGCGCTCCCGGGTTGTCCATCCCCCAGTACCCCGTGAAACTGCCATGCGTCGCAGGCCGCTTCCGTCGGGGGCGGAGACCAGGAGATCTCCGTCTGAAGTCATCGCCGGCTGAACGATACGGGCTCCCGGCCAAGGGAGGGTCCACAGTACGGTGCCATCAACCGGTGTATAGCCGGCAATACCTGCATTGTTCATAAATACTACTTGCTCAACCCCGTCCATTGTCATCAGGTGCGGGGAGCTGTAGCTTTCCCCGCCATCTGTTCCCGACCAGCGCTGCTTTCCGGTGAGAATGTCATACCCAATAAGTTTACCAGCCACTGCAACCAGAACCACGTCGCCCGACACCAAAGGCGAACCCGTATAACCCCAGCCCGGCAGCTTGACACGCGCATCCCGGGCGGCATTACACGACCACACCACAGCGCCATTGCGTGCATCCAGCACGTTCAGGATCCCGGTCGCACCCAGGGTGTACACGCGCCCTGCACTGAGGGTTGGCGTGGAACGGGGGCCAGCGCCGGCATGCGCGTCCCAGAACCGGGTTGAATCGCGGTGTTCCCACACCGGCTCCCCGGTACTCAGCATATAGCAGGTAACCAACTCGTATTCTCCGCGCTGCTCCTGGGTGTAGAAAACGTTACCATGGATGGCAACGGAGGAACAACCGGGCCCGACAGCCTTGCGCCATATCTCAACCGGTGGAAGTGCTGACCAGTCGGTCACGATCTGTGCACCGTGTACGATTCCGTCGCGGCGGGGGCCCCGGAAGCCCGGCCATTCGGCCTGTGCTGACAATGCTGCCGAATCCATGGGCATGGGAACAAACTTGTTACCCGGCCGCGACAGAAGCCGGTCCTCGGCTGTTTTAGCCCACCGCCAGGCAAAATCATGACGGGCTTCGCCGGTCATGCCATCGGTGCGCAGAAGTATCCACCCTCCCGATGAGAGCAGGATGGTTGCGACCAATGCCGCACGCCTGAATCCGTTGGGATAGCGGTGCGTGACCACAGCCCAGGCAACGAAGGCGAAGCTCATAACCGGGATGGCATAAAAAACGAACATCATCCCCATCATGGCGGTAGCGATGGACGGGTGAAGAAAGCGTGATGTAACGGCAAGGGCGATCACTGCCATAGCTATGGCGCCCCACCGCTCCGATCGCGCAGCACGGCTGAAGAAAATCCACCACAGGACGACAGCCAGCCCGCCAAGGAGCCCGGCAAGTACTCCAGCCATGGTAGCGGTATTCCCGGGCACGGCCAAGGGAAGCCCCAACCAGGCCAGCCAGGTCGTGATGACGATCACAACACCCGGCCATAACCTGAGAGGTTTCTGCTGAGAAGTTCCTTCTGATTTCATATGGTTTGTTTTTGTAAACTATTACCTGTCCTAATAATCCCTGATGCACCGAACGGAAAAACCCGATTCCTTTCTCATGTCATAGCGGTAAATGCCCCCGTCTTCACTCCGCATGAACCTCGGCCAGGCATAGTAAACAGAGTACGGGGTTGAGCTCCACCAGTATCCTCGGGTGCCGAGTTCCCTGAAAATCCCGGCGCTGTCGGCGCAGCCGCCCGGGCGGGCCGTAAAGCCGTAAAGGTTGGTAGCGCCCGTATTGTTCTGCCAGTGGGCGCTGCCCGCCTCCTTCAGGATGCCGCCGGCACCGGCGATGCCCCCCAGCGTGTCGGCCAGGTTCTGCCACTCGAAATCAAATGGAACATGGAATGGATAGGGGCACAGCTTACCGCTGTTTACCGCATACCAGTTGTACAACCTGCCATAGGTTGACACCTTGCCCGTGTCGTTGTTGTAATTGCACCAGGCCCCGGTTTTAAGGCTTCCCCATGCACTTCCGCCGGGGACATGAGCAATGGTGTCGCCGTTGTGGTAATGGGTGGTTTTGAGGTTCTCAACCAGCCAGGTCTGGCCCTTGACGTAAACCGTGTGGTACACGTTGCCGTCGGCATCGGTCACGGTGGCGGGCTCGGGGTAAAAGAAGATGTAGTTGTTGTCCCGCTTGATGCAGCTGCTTATAACCACCAATAAAACCAGCAGGAGAGCCAGCTGGTAAAAGAGATTCCCGGAAAGCTTTTTCACGATTTCCTGGATTTAGGGGAGGATTATCCCTTGAGCGCCTCGGCCCCGGAAACAATTTCGAGGATGGCGTTGGTGATGGAGTTCTGCCGGGCTTTGTTGTACGAGATGTTGAGTTCGCGCAAGAGGTCTTTGGCATTCTCCGTGGCCTTCTGCATCGCGGTCATCCTGGCTCCCTGTTCGGAAGCAAAGGAGTCGAGCACGGCTTTGAAAAGCTGGATGCGCAGGGTTTTTGGGATCAGTTCGCGAACGATGGTCTCCTTGTCGGGTTCAAAAATGTAATCTGCTTCCGCTTTCGCTGCCGGCGCCGGAGATGTTTGCTTCAGCGCTGAAACCGGTTCCTGGGCCGGGGCGATGGGCAGGTACTGCTCCACAATGAGCCGCTGCACGGCAGCATTCTTGAACTGGTTGTAGATCAGGTCGATGCGGTCATACTCCTTGTCGGCAAACGACTTCATCAGCGATTCAGCAATGGCCGAGGCGTTGGCGAAGGTAAGCTGGTCAAAGAGGTTGTCGTGCGATTCGATCACGTTGTATTTCCTTTTTCTGAAAAACTCGGTGGCCTTGCGGCCGATGGTGATCATGCTGACGTTGTTCTGGCTGAACTGCATCGCGTAGGTGGTGGCGGTCATGTTCACCGCCATCTTGATTACGTTCGAGTTAAAGGCGCCGCAAAGTCCGCGGTTGGAGGCTACCACCACCAGGAGGATCTTTTCGGGCTTGCGTTCCTGCGAAAAGGTGTTGTTGTCGGAACTGTCGATGCTCGCGCTGAGGTTCTGCAGGATCTCCCGCAATTTGGCTGCATAGGGCCGCAGCTTGATGATGGCCGTTTGCGCTCTGCGCAGCTTGGAGGCCGCCACCATTTTCATGGCATTGGTGATCTGCTGGGTCGATTTAACCGACGCAATCCGAATACGTACTTCCTTCAGTCCGGCCATCTCCGTAAATTATTTCTTTTCCTCGTACTTTTTTGACAGGTCTTTTGCAACCTGTTCCATCGTTTTCAGGTCTTCATCGAGCAGCTTTCCGGCCTTCAGGTTATCAAGCACCTGATGATGGTTGACCTCCATGAAATTGAGGTATTCAACTTCAAAATTGATGACGCTCCGAGCCGGGATGTTGCGCAGTAGTCCGCGGGTTCCGCAGAAGATGATGGCGACCTGCTTTTCAACCGTCATGGGTGAATACTGCGGTTGCTTGAGGATTTCCACGTTGCGGGCTCCTTTGTCGAGCACGGCCTTGGTGGCGGCATCGAGGTCGGATCCGAACTTTGAAAAGGCTTCCAGTTCGCGGTATTCGGCCTGGTCGAGTTTCAGGGTGCCGGCAATCTTTTTCATCGACTTGATCTGTGCATTTCCACCTACGCGCGACACCGAGATCCCGACGTTGATGGCGGGGCGGATGCCTGCGTTGAACAAGCCGGTTTCGAGGAAGATCTGCCCGTCGGTGATGGAGATCACGTTGGTGGGGATGTAAGCCGACACGTCGCCGGCCTGGGTTTCGATGATCGGAAGCGCCGTGAGCGAACCGCCTCCCTTTACCATGTCTTTAAGCACGGCCGGAAGGTCGTTCATCTGGCGGGCGATTTCATCGGAAGAAATAACCCTGGCAGCCCGTTCGAGCAGGCGCGAGTGAAGATAAAACACGTCGCCGGGATAGGCTTCGCGTCCGGGGGGACGGCGCAGCAACAGGGAGACTTCGCGGTAGGCAACGGCCTGTTTCGACAGGTCGTCGTAGATTACCAGCGCCGGTCTGCCCGTATCCCTGAAGAATTCGCCGATGGCGGCACCGGCAAACGGGGCATAAAACTGCATGGCGGCAGGATCGGAAGCGGTGGAGGAGACCACCACGGTATAGGCCATGGCCCCTTTTTCCTCGAGTGTCTTTACGATGTTGGCAACGGTTGAGCCCTTCTGGCCGATGGCCACATAGATGCAGTAAACCGTTTCGCCCTTGGCATAAAATTCTTTCTGGTTGATGATGGTGTCGATCGCGATGGCTGTTTTTCCCGTCTGGCGGTCGCCGATGATCAGCTCACGCTGTCCGCGGCCAATCGGGATCATGGCATCGATGGGTTTGATCCCCGTTTGGAGGGGCTGGTTAACCGGCTGGCGGAAGATGACGCCCGGGGCTTTGCGCTCAAGCGGCATTTCATAACGCACGCCTTCGATCTTGCCTTTCCCGTCGATGGGTTCGCCAAGGGTATTGACAACGCGGCCAAGCAGCCCTTCACCCACCTCGATGGAGGCGATGCGCCGGGTACGTTTCACGATATCACCCTCTTTTATCTCTTTGGATTCGCCTAGCAGCACGGCGCCGACATTGTCGGCTTCCAGGTTGAGCACAATGGCTTTAATCCCGTTTTTCTCAAATTCGATGAGCTCTCCGCTCTCTGCATTGTTCAGCCCGTAGATGCGGGCAATCCCGTCGCCGACATTCAGCACGGTGCCAACTTCTTCAAGCTCCTTTTCATTCTGGTAACCGGCAAGCTCCCTGCGCAAGATCGCGGTAACTTCTGCGGGTTTAATCTCGGCCATACCTTAAAGTTTAAATAGTGAAATAGCGAAGTAGCGAGGTAACGAAAAGCTGACAGCTTACGACACGCTCACATTCTTCCTACTACAATTTCTTCTTATATAAATTCACCCTGGTGATTGCACTCCTCATATCCTCGATCTCTCTGCGGATACTGGCATCATATTGCTTGTCGTTCCACGAAAGGATGAACCCGCCGATGAGCGATGCATCGATTTCGGGCCGCAACTCAATATCCGCCTTGGTGTAACGCTGCATCAGATCGATGACCTGCTGCTTTGTAACCTGGTCGGGCAATACCGGGGATTTGAAATGAACAATCAGGATATTTTTAAATGCATTGTAGAGATCGACCATTTTCAGGGCGATGAACGGGATAAATTTTTCCCTGTTTTTCGTCACCATGATACGCATGTAGGTCATGGTTATCGGGTTTACCTTCTTTTCAAAGATTTCGAGCAGGATGGCCAGCTTTTTCCCGGAATTCACGATGGGGCTGTCGAGCAGCATCCTCAGATCCTTGCTCTCCTCACAGGTTTTCGAGACCAGCAGGCTGTCCTGGTATACCTCTTCCACTGCCTTTTGCTCCAGGGCAAGGTCGAACAGCGCCGTGGCATAACGTTCCGCTACCAATGAAACATTCATTCCCGTTAGTTGAATTTAACTTCTTTTAATAACTCCTGCACATATTCTTCCTGCATCTTCGGATCGGAAAGTTCACGTTTCAGGATAAACTTGGCGAGGGTAAGCGAACTTTCGGCAATCTGGTTTTTCAGTTCCGTCATGGCCGCAATCTTTTCGTTGTTGATGCTTTCCTTGGCACTTTCAACGATGCGCTGCGCCTCTTCGTTGGCCTTGGAACGGGCATCCTCGATCAGTTTTTCCCTGATCTTGCGGGCTTCGTTCAGCATGGCATCCCGTTCGTTTTTCGCCTCCTGGAGGAGCTGTTCATTGCTGAACTGCAGCTGTTTCATCTCCTCTCTCGCCTTGTTGGCCGAATTCAGCGCCTCATGGATGGAGGTTTCCCGCTCTTTAAGCATCTGCAGGATGGGTTTCCAGGCAAATTTTCCCAGGATGAAAACCAGGAGTAAAAAAGCAAGGGTCATCCAGAAAACCAGACCTAATCCCGGAGTGATTAATTCCATATCAATTAACTTTTGTTGTTCATGAACTGAAAAAGTTCCTTACGGCCCAACCAACCGTTGAACCGTAAAGAACCCGTTGCGACTACTGGATGAAAAGGATCAGCAGGCAAACAACGATGGCAAAAAATGCTACGCCTTCAACGAGGGCGGCGGCGATAATCATGTTTGAACGGATATCGCCGATTGCTTCAGGCTGACGGGCAATGGATTCGAGGGCGCTTTTACCGATATTTCCGATACCGATGCCAGCTCCGATCACGGCAATCCCTGCTCCCAGGCCTGCTCCCATTTTGGCAATGGCCGCGAAATTTCCGGCCAGTTCCAGTAAAATTGATAATAAATGCATACTGTGTGGGTGTTAAGGTTACTAATAAAAAATATTTACGATTTACGATTCAATGTCGTTTAGTTAAGTTATAAAGGCTTATAATTCATATAGTAAAGTTTCTTTGGTCGTTTTTTCCTTTCGTTTTTCCTGCCGGGTCTAACGATTTCGGTAGTTTTCCGAACCAATTTGTCG
>Ga0209083_1000384_pt1 | contig 67308 bp, 61 predicted proteins | sample AM7aDNAmetaG_FD_184132 | JGI IMG/M metagenome (GOLD analysis project Ga0209083, IMG submission 184132) | Freshwater microbial communities from Finland to study Microbial Dark Matter (Phase II) - AM7a DNA metaG (SPAdes) (version 3) | ecosystem: Environmental > Aquatic > Freshwater > Lake ... | reverse complement strand
CAAATATATCTAATATACCTTGCAATACTTTAGGGTCAGTACTTAAATCTTTAAATCTATCTCTAAAAAATTTAGCCTGTGCTAATCCTATATTAACATTCATTTCATCTAGTCTAGCACCTAATGCGTCTCTTAATCCTACTATTTGCACCTTTAATGGATTCTCCATAGCCTGTAAAGATTGAGTACCAATTTCTCTCATCTCTTTAAATCCATTAATTATACTACGAGTTGTTAATAAGAAGTTAGCGTACTTTGCCATAAACTTATCCCACTCTTCAGTGTTAGTACCACGACTAGATACTTCTTGTTGTTCTAATTGATACTTCTGTAGTTTACTATATAATGCACCTTCTATCTCTTTAGTATTACCATCTTTTTGAATCTCTTTACCACCTATCATTTCTATAGCATAATGTTTAAGATATGCAATTCCAGCAGCATCGTTTACATTATCTAATTGTTTTAATATAGTCTCTAATCTAGTTTCTATTACTCCACCTTTAGTTTTGTTAGATAATGATTGTATTCTTTTAAGTTGTTTCATTAAGTCTAACTTAATTTTAGCTATATATTCAGGTGTTTGATAATCTATAGGAATATTTGATAATTGTTCTACATAATATATATTATCATCCTCTTTACTAAATGTACTTTGATTAAATACTGATTTTATTTGATTTGGTTCAAAGACTATTATTTCACTTGCACTATTTAACCTGTTTTGTTTTATTTCCTCTTGTAAGACTAAAGAATAACTACCTGATTCATCTACATCTGTTTTAATATATCCTTTATTTAATAATACTTGTTCCTCTTTATAATCTATTTGGTTATCATAGCTTATATCAATACTATCAATAATTTTATATTTATTAATACTATGCCCTATTACACCATCTTTATTATCACTTAGTATTTCTTTGTATTCATCTTTATTAATATATTCGCTAGATTTATTATAGTTATAATCTGGATTAGTTATTCGTAAAAATACAGCATACTCAATACCTGTATTTCCACCGAATTGTTTAAATTCTTCTTTATATTCTTTATTAGGAGTAAAATATATACCTATATTATTATGTTTCCTATTAGAATTAAAAGTATTAAATTTAGCATTACTATTATGATAAACTATTAAAGGTTCACCATTCTCATCTACTACCTTACTATCACCAAACCACTCTTTAAACTCTTTACTTCTTGTTTGTTTGTATAGTTGTAGTGTTTGTTGTTTACTTGTAACTCCTTCTAACTTCTCAATATCTTTATACAACTTACTTACATTACCATTAGGTGCTAATACTTCACCTTTATTATTATAATCTATATCTGGTAATTGTTCTATATACTGTAGATTATTTTCTAATATCTCATTACTAAATCTATCTTCTGGACTTAATTCTTTATTCCATCTTATTTCAAACTCTTTTTCACTCTCTAATTTTGGAGCAATAGGTACTACTAACCATGATGTATTTCTATCTCCTTTATTTACTATACTTACATTACCTTTACCAAATATTTTCTCTAAATTTTCAGCATTTAATTTTGCTTGATTTTCAGTAGGATAACTAATAGCTTTATCAGCATATTGTTTATATTCTTTATATAATTTATCATAAGATTCTTTAAACTCTCTAGGTATATTAAAATTCTTATAAGCAAATTCAATACTTTTAAGATACTTAATCATACCTTCTTTTTGACCTAGTTTATTTATCAGTTGTTGTAAATGTGGGTCTTTTATATTGATTGTTGTACAAGCCATTTATTCTTTATTATTAATTTGTTGTTCAAACATAGTAATTTGTAAATTAGTGTCATTATCTATTTCCTTTTCTATTTTATAACCAAATTCTAATTCTAGTTTTAATTTACCATCTCCCTTTAACATGTTATTTCTTGTTTCATTACTCCCTTTCCAAAATACTAATGGATTAAGTTTATAATCTCCCCTTATTCCAGTAATAAGATGTTTCTTTTTTAAATTATTTAACGAGTTAGTTAATTGTTGTGTACTTAGTCCTACTGATTTTAATATTTCTAATCTAATATGTGGACTAAGTTGTACATCTCCTGTATCAAATGTAGCTAATGTACATAATTTTATTAATATTTTAATATCTACAGCTGATGTTAATTTGAAAATACCTGATATACTTTCTATATAAGTCATATAAAAACTATCTTGTTCTACTTTTATTTTAAATCTTTTATTAGTAGTAACAACTTCTCCTGTTGCTGAATTAAATTTTGTGTACTCATTTTGTAAGATAATACTCATATTTTTTAGTTTTAAATTAAATTTATGTACAAAGTAAACAAAACTTTATGTAATTTCCAAATTTTTATACTACTAATTCACTCCTGAGATTATTCTTTACACTTATGAGTGTAAAACCTAATGTGTACAATGTATTTAAATCTCTATAATTAATTTAAAATCAGTAGAATGTATCAAAATCTATATCTTATCTTATATAACATTTATTGTATTTTAATTTTACAAAACTCCAAAGGAAAAACCTTTGTATTTATTTTTTATAGAATTGATAAATTAACTTTTTGAGAGTTGAGTATAAAAATTTTATCCGAACAATTGTACATACACTTTAAGGAGATTGACTTAATTCAAAGAAATAAACCCACTACTTTCCATATAGGATTGTAGTGGGTTATTTTTTTATTTACAATCTATATCAAATTTACCTAAGTCTCTCAATTTTCTAAACGTATTTCTTTGTTCAGTTGTAAGTTCTTTCATAAAATCTACTATCTTACCTAAATTATTATCTTTTTGTTCTATACTTGATAATTGTTCTATATTTTGTTTATTGTTTGTATAATCTAAATGATTATCTATGGCTTGTGCTGTATACATATCTTCTTTAAATACATCATATATTATATTTGCACCTGTATCGCCTGTAAATGTTTTACCTTTTTGTGATGTCACACTTAATACATCCCCATTTTCATCAACTAAAAAATTATATTGTCCTGCTTTACTTCCTTCAGCACCTCTACTTATTATTCTATAATTATTATCTTCTTTCTTTATACTTTTTATATAAATAGTAATCTCATCTTTACTTACTATACTAAAAGTTACAATAAAACCTTTAAATACAGATAGATCTTTATATCTATGACTTTCGCTATTGTTTAACTCGATTACAGCATTAAATATTTTACTTATTTTATCTATATTATTAACTCTATCTAAATAAGTAGTCTTCTTTTTTTCTTCTATTATAGGTTTATTCTGTTGAACTTGTTCCTGTATATTGTTCCAATCGTACTTATTAATTAAATAATCTAATGCTGTAGCATGCGAAGGTTCATTTAATTCTTTATAATATAAGATAGATAATCCTTTCAACTCACCTGATTTAAGTTGTTCTCTAATCCAACTTGCTCTTTCATCTTGTGAATTGATAATCCAATCAATATATTTTTCAACAGCTTCTTTTATAGTCTCTGTCTTAATTAAACCTTGTGTTTTACCTTGTAAATCATGACTATAAAGATTACCAAAATGCTTATTAGTTCCTTGCATTCTGGTAGATATTATATAATTTGGTAAAATACTTTCTTTAGCTTCTTTTAATTTACCCCAAGATACAATTTGTACATTTTCTGATTGTGTTTTATTACCTAACTGATTATATATATTTTGTTCCTGTACAGAATTAACACTTTCATTTATTACTTCTTCTTCAGCTTTTAAGACTTCATTTAAAGACATTTCACTTTTTAATCTACCTACAGTATTTAATTCTACTATTTTATTTACAGACTTACTCTTAATTAAATTAGCACTATTAATACTCTTATTTAAATTTAACTCTATACCACCATATTCTTTAATACCAAATCCTTTTTCGTAGTATCCTTTAGTTTTTACTCTAATATATATAGGTGGTTGATTATAATCTATATCTCCTTTATTATATAATGCGTACAATTTAACTTCAGTCTTTTCAGTAGGCATACCGTATTGGTCTAATATAGGTACTTCATTTGTTATAAACGGTAAGTATATCTTTCTATTATTACCAACTTCTCCTATTAATATACTAGTTTCTCCACTATTAGTTTTAGCTTTATAATATTTTTTAAAATTCTCATTACTAACTTCTTGTTTAACTCCTTTATAATTCTTTCTAAAAAAATCTAATATCTCAAATGTTTGTCCTTTATCGTTTTTAATAATATAAGTATCTATATTTCTAGGATTAACTCTAGGTGCTATATCTTTATTTTTAAAATTATTTAATATTACATCATATATCATACTCATTGTGTCTACATTATCAGGGTTTGTATAACTATCCCAATGGTCTTTATAACCATGTTCTATTAAGTAATTATAAGGTATAATATCTGATATACCAAATCTACTATTATTTGTTCCTGTAGTTAGAAATGTATAACTTAGTAAATCTTTACCGAATTTAGAAACCTCTGGTATACTACTATTAATTAGTGTCACCCATGCAGTTCTATATTTAGTCTTACCTGATTCATCTAGTTTAGAAGTAGCTTTTATAAATTCTGGTAATTCTCTACTATTCTTAGAGGGTTGTTCTCTTAAGTGGTGTTTTATAAAGTCTTTAGTATCACCAGATATATCTAATGTATCTACTGTTGCTTTTAACTTAGTCAATTGTTTAGATAACGTATCTTTACCTAAAAATAGTCCTTTAGCGTAACTATTCTTATTCTCTGTAGTTATTCCATTATCTTTCATATATGTATTCAATATATAATCTATTCCTATACTAGCATATAATTCATTACCTATCTTCTTAATCTTCTCTTCACTAGTATTTGTTCCTGTAGGTAACATTCTATACATTGTATTTACAATGGAATTTTTATAATCATTATTATACCATAACATCTGACCTGAAAGTATATCAGTTAATGTTCCTATATGATTATCTAAATTAGTACCTATAAACATACTATCTTTTTCTGGATTAGTACTATCATAAGGTTCTATTTTATATTTAAATTCTCTAACATCATTGCTGTCTTTTAGCTCATTTATTTTATTAGTTTGAGCTTCTATAGAATATATGTTATTTCCAATACTTCCTGTATCAGCCCTACCTGCTAGAGTTACTCCACGTAATTTATTAGCAACTTTTTCTAACAATTTATAATGATACAACATATCTAGTTGTTTCATTGCATAATTTTGTAACATCTCTAAAGTTACTTCTTTTTCTACAAATTTACTACCATCTTTAAAATTATCAGCGTGTATTAAATTATCTTTAGTAGGATTATTTAACCATCGTTGTATTCTCATAAATTCATACATTTCATTAGTTCCATACATTCTATCTTCTAACGGTTTATATGTAAATGCTAATGAATCCATATTATAATGAGCTGGAGACCATCTATACTCATCAAATGTTTGAGTTTCATGTTTATTACTAACTCCTGCATTTTTAGTTTTACCATTAACTATATCTTCTATAGTATTAGCTGCTAATATATCTCTGAAATACTTTTCAGTTTTTATATAGAAATCAAAGTCTTTACCTAATGGATTAAACTTATTTTTGTAACCATTAATTTCATCACTCCATTGAAACTCTTGATAACTAGGTTTTTTTACTAATTCATTATCATAATTACTTTTCCATTCATCTAACATCTTCATAAATGGTTGAGCTGTATACACTTCTGTATAATTACCCATACCTAATCTATACATTAATGATGCGATATTAATTACATAATCACTCATATTAAGGTTAGTAATGTAGTCATCTTTCTCTATATCTACAAATGCTGATAACAATCTATTAAATCTATCTGCTACTAATACTCCATCATTATCTTTGAAGTTAGTATCTCTTAATGATAAATCATAATAATTATCATTCTCTACTTGATCTTTTAATCTACCTATAGGAATAACTTTTCCATTATCTATTATTATTCCCAATTTACCACCAATTTTAGATATTCCTTTAATAGTGTACCCTAATTGTTGTGCTATAGGAATATCAACTCTATTTAATGCTGCACTACCTACATTACTTTTACCACCTAGTAAATTCTGTTTAATTTTAATAGTATTATCTAATCCATAAAACTCTAAATCATCCAAATCTCTAGTATTACCTGTTAATACTCCAATCTTATTAGAATGGTCTTTTAAATCATTATTATCTAGTGGTGTTAATGTTTCTAAAGTATGTGCTTTATTTTGTAATATACTTTTAAATACATCTATAAGTCTATTCTGTAATGATTCTTTAGTTTGTTGCTGTTCTAATGGAAGTTTTTGAAACTCTTTATATGATATAACTTTATCACGTTTAACTAAACCTTTTTCAGTCTCTTCGTCAAATTTATCAGTAATTACTTCTTTACCTATCTTCTCATTAACATATCTAATATAACGTTCTCTAGAGTCAGCATCATAATCTATTTTAGATAACTCACCATTTTCTTCTTTATAATTATATTTAAATACAAATAGTTTATCTATATCAAAGTCACTACCTGTACTAGTAGTTATTTCATCTGGTAATATTATAATATCTCCACTACCATCTGGAACTACATCTACTACTTGTGCTATTACTATACTAGCATCTCCTTGTGTAGGTATCCTATGTGCTAATAACTCTAATACTTCTTTATTCTTCATTAACCACTCTTTATTCTGTTCAAAAGTATTCTTACTATAATCTGGTATTAATGTTCTAAATATACCAATATTAACTATAGTATCATAACTTTTTAAACTACCATCTGTATTAAAGTTAATTTGTAATTTACCTACTTTATCACTATATTCTTTATAATTTTTAACTCCTAATTCTGATAATCCTTTAAGTCCTTTATATACTCCCATACTGGAAACCTGTACTAAAGGTGCACCGTTTAACTTAATATCTACAGTTCTATCTTGAATATATTTATTTAGTGATTGTACTATCTTATTACGTAATCCACCAAATGCATCTAACATTATACCACTTTTGACTGCATTTATGAACTCTTCACCTACTTGGTTTCGTTTAAGATTATCTACTATTTTATCTAATACTTTTTGTTCATTTATTTTACCAGTTTTAGGATTATATTCTAATTCCTTTATAACATCATCTAACCCTTTATTAGATAACATTGATAACACATTATTAAGATGTGGTAGTAATTCTTTTCCTGTAATAGTTACACCACCTAATGTATATTCTGTGTTATATTCTATATTAGACATTACTATCTTTTTAGCTTGTGTACCTAATTTAGTAAATTCAGCTTTATGTATAGGAACTTCTAACTGTACTCCCATATTCTTAGCTAATAAAGGAAAAGTATAAATATTCTTTAAATCTGTTATCTGTGTTTGTATAACTTTACTCTCTCCATTATTATCATGTATTAAATCTTCACCTTTTTGATATAAACTAATATTATTTGGTAAAGCCCCTTTAAACACACTTTCAGCACTTATCATATCTATAGAGTTCATACCCTGATATATTCCTGTACCGGTCATTCTATCATATAATTCCTGAGACTCTTTATCTTGAACAAATCGTTTAAATAAAGTAGCTTCAGAATGTTTCATTACTACTTGTGCTAATATATTACTATTCTTACCTTTTAATTCTTTATACCCTAAATATAAAGTTTTCATTGGATTAAACTGAATAGTATGAGCTAACTCACTTATACGCTCTAAATCACTTATAGGAATTTCATTGATAGGTTTATTCCATTTACCTTTCATTTCTAAGTAATCAAATACTTCTTGGTGATTATCTGACCATCTACCAGTCCTAATCATCATATCCATCATCTTGTATGGATTAGCCCAAGTCTGACCATCTGTTACATTATTTGCTCCGAATGGTTTTAATATACTTGCTACTATTTTATCTACATCCTTATCATTTATAGTAGGATTCTCTTTTTTATACTGTTCTTTATATATTTTAAATATATCGTTAAATACTGAACTAGGTCGTTTAATGTCTTTTATTATAGCTACATTATAAACTCTTTCACCTTTTTCACTCTTATTGTTAGTTACCTGACCTTCGTACATTTTATCTAATAATGTACTATCATCTTGGGTTTCTTTAGTAGAACTCCAAACACTTGATCGTTTAGTTTCATCACCCCTACTTTTCCATATACTCGGTTCTATTCCTAATAACTTCTCAAATTCTATACCTGATGATATATGATTAACTGCTACATTAGTTATTATATTTTGAATAGCTTTACTAGTTATTGAATTATTAACTAATATTTTCTGTTCTTCTGTTAATCCTGTATCATTAACTTTATAATAATCTTTATGTTTCTCTAATAAATTACCATCTATTAAACTATTCTTATATAATCCATTTGATAGTTTACTTATTATACCTAATTCTGTAAATCGTTTTATTATATCGTTAATTCTACTATGTAAAATATTATCTATATATTTATTTAAATCAGTCTTAACTTCAAATGTTCCTGTATCAGTAGGTGATAAGTACTCTTGTAATCCTGGAAATAATCTTAGTTCTGCTCCCATACCTATAGGAATAACTTTATTCCCTTTATTATAACCTACAACTTTAGTTTTACTTTCATTCCACTCTAAGTCTGTCTCTAATATTTTTATACCTAATTTACCCCATCGTTCAATAGCTTCTTTAGCTGATGTGTAATAATGGAACTTTTCTATCCAATCTGACTCTGGTAAATCACCTGATACTTGCTTTTGTACTTGTTCTATACGATTTAACTCATCTTGTAAATACCCTATAAATGTATCTCTAGTATTATCTAGTATCTCAAAGTTACCTTTATTATTTATACTTAATACAATATCAATAGGTTCAAATCCAGTTAATTTATACCAACTAGTTCTACTACTGAATGTCATAGGTGTAAAAATAGCCTTATTATCTTTATCCTTAATTACACTCATTAAATCAGTCATTACTTGTACTGATTGTTCTAGTTGTGATAAATCTGTATATTGCTTTCCTATATCACCTGTATTTTCATTTTTCATATAGTTAAACGTTATAACATTTAACTTCTCTATAAACTCTTTATTATTTCTATTCTCGTCTATCTGTTTAATCCACCTACTATTGGAAAACTGTGGCATTGATTTTAATACATCTAAGTAACTAAAATTACCATTCTTTAAATCTTGTACAATTCTAGTTATATGATGGTGCAATGTCATAGTATGATAATCTGCATCTTCTACACTTGATATATTAGTTTCTATAAATTCAGGATGTTGTTGTATGAAGAAATTTACTATTCTCTTAATATCACCTTTATTAATATCACTAATATGATTATTCTTTTCTAAGTTATTCTCATTCACTTTACTAGTGCCTTTAACCACTTTATCTATATTATTAATCATATAGTTTAATCCTAATCCTTTACTCCCTATAAGTGCATTAAGTTTAATCATTCCACTATTGGAAGAATTAGTAATTTTTTCTATAATAAACTCAATTGTAGGCATATCTATTTTAATACCTAATTTATTAACTATATCTAATATAGTTTGTTTAGCTTTCTCAAACTCTATATTTGTATTATACTTTTTAGACCTTGTATCTATATCTGCTCTAGTTTCTCCCGGATATGTATTCTGGAAATCACTATTACTTATAAGGTCTTTATATAACTCATCAAATTTAGCTTTTACTTTACCAAACTCTACTTTATTATATTTATTATCAGTATAGTCGAACAAGTCTGAATTAATAAAACTATTAGTCCATTGTTCCATTATACTAGTTTGAGTCTCCATTTTAGTTTGGTTTAGACTCTTATAAAATATTCCTTTATCTGTGTTGTTTATACTAGTTTTGTAGAATATATGTTCCCACTTTTCAAATACGTTAAATAATTGCACGTATCTTTCTTTAGGAACTCCAGTTTTAACTATTTTACCGTCTTTCCATTCTATTTTAAACTTATCTGCAAACTCTTTAAATACTGGAAATCTTTTAACTAACTTAGCTAATTTACCTTCCTGTATCAGTTCACCATAGTTATCATACTTACCAAATATATCATCAGTATTACTAGCATCATGTAAGTTCTGCATTAGTGTTTTCCAAGTAGTATTACTATCAGCTAACTTTTTAAATCCAAAAGTCTTATCTCGTTTATACACTACTTTTCCATTACTATCTAATTTATTTTCTACATCTGCTAATTTATCTACTAAAAATCGTATATTTCCATTAGCACTATCACGATAATCATTCTCGTATGGTTTTCTAATATGTTCCTGTATACCTGCCATATTAGTAGACTCTTCATCTTTAGTATCAGATTTACTTCTATCTTCATCTTTTACTTCTCTATTCTCATCAAACCTAAGTTTATATTTATTTAATTGTGCTTTAAATATAGTTTCTAATTCATCTATATTTTCAGTAAGTAGTTTTAAGTTAGCAGCCCATACCGGATTAACTTCTTTCTGTAATTCTATAACTTTATTTAATTTACTTAATACTGAACCTTGTGTTTTAGTATCTTTTTTAAATGGTATTTCTATAGTTTCACCTTTTAATCCTATATGTTGTTCATCTACTAACCATGCAAATATACCATCAGCAGCTACTTTTAAATCTTCCTGTGTTAATGATTCTTTAGAAGTTATTATTGTTCCATCTACTATTTGTTCTATAAACTGTTCTGCATCATTATTAATGTCTTTTTTAACATCTTCTGAAATAGATATAGTTTCTTCTTGTACTGGAACTTCTTTATTTAACTCATCTCTTTTTTGTTGATATTTTTGTTGTATTTCTTGTATAGGTTTATAATATAAGTCTGGAATATTTCCTTTTAGTCTATCTCCTAATTTACCATCATATATCCATTTTGTTTTTACTCCCATTCCAGCACCACTTTCTACAACTCTACCATCTAAAATGTGCTTATTTCCTTCTTTATCATAAACTGTTATTTCATTATTAGGTAAATAAATTCTATTATCTATTCCAAATACTTCATTTCTATCTAATTCTTTTTCTAAGTCTTTATTTATTTTTTTTAGTTGTTCTTCTCTATCAATCTTTTCTAATTCAGTTTCTTTAACTATAGATTTAGTATCAACTTTTTCCGTTACAAATTGAACACTTATCTTTTCTTTATTCTCTATCTCATTTTCAGCTAATATATCGTATATTTTAGTAAATGATGACTTAGGTATAATAGCATCAACTATATTATGAATTAGTTCCATTATTCTTGCATATAAACTCTTACTAACAGTTACTCCCTTTTCATTAGTAGTTTCAACATTAATACTTTGTAGAAACTTAGCGAATATAGGATTAGTGCTAGTATAAGTTATTAATTCATCTGTTACATCAGTTTGATTACATAATATTACTAATGTTTTAGCAATACTTTTAATCTTATATTCAGTAAAATTATTTTTATTAACAGTTTTTCTAACATATTCTGCTATTTCATTTTCTATAGTTAATCTATCTTTATTAGTAGGGTCACTTTTAGGTAATTCTCTACTTCTAGTAATCCAATTAATTAATAGACTATTTACAGTATTATCATCTAATATACTATTCTTAACTACAGCAGTTAATATATTACTAAATTCTTGTGCTAATTCAATACGTTGTTTAGACGTTATATTATTATTTATATAAGCATGTAATATCTCATGAGCTATAGTAGATAATATAGAACTAGATGTATGGTTTTCTAAAGTATTGGTAGACAGAGTGATAGTATTATCAGTAATGAATCCATAATCATCCATTCTTTTTATAACGATCTTTATCTCTTTACCAGTCTTATCCTGTACAGATTTTATAGTCTGTTTTAATACATTTACTAATGCTTTATTATCTACACCTGTTTTATTAACAAATTCTTCGAATGTTAATTCCTTATCTAATACATCTTCATATTTAGATACAACTTCTAATGTTTTCTCATATTTTATACCATCGTAGTCTAATATTAATGTAGGAAAACTAGACACGCTGGCAGATTTTCCTTTACCAGATACTTGAACTTTAGTAGATAAGAAGTTTGTTATAAAGTTATTATAATCTAGTTTCTGTTTATTTAATAATACATTACTAATTTTACCTAACTTACTTTTATCAATATTATATCTCTTAGTAGTTTGTAGCCATTTAGTAAAATTATTTAATTGATCTTTATATATAGGATTAGTTAAGTCATTAATAGCATCTTTACTAATAAACCCATCTTTACCAAATAATATACCATATTTACCTTCTTTATTACCTAATTCAAATCTGTATGGTGTTTTATTATCAGATAATTCTCTAACTACATTACCATCCCTATCTAATCTAACATAAGGATTCCACTTTAAGAATGTATCAAATACATCACCTAATTGTCCTGTTAGTTTTATAGACTTACCATTAATATGACCATCTACTGTGATTTCTTGAGTATGTGGTTCATTATTAACTTTATGTTGTAATATCTGTAGTATTAACGGAATAGTTTCTTCTCCTATGTTATCTACATTTAATAAAATAAGTCTAATATTATCACCATCTTTTACAGCTACTATTACATTACCATTTGAAGTGTAGTCATTAAAACTATCTGATATTTTAGTATCTAATACTTTTCCATCTATCCCTTCAAACTTACCAGATTCAGTCTTTATATAAATACCCTCTATTTTACCTGATAATTGACCTGCAAATTTATCATATCCAACTTTAGTATTTCCTACAAATATTCTACCACCTATTTTTCTATCAATTTTAATGATAGGATTATTACGTATATTATTTATTAATATTTTTCGCCGTTCTCGTAGATTATCTAAAGATTCATCAGTAGATTCTAGTATATTTTCTCCACGTTTAATCTCTTGCTCATCTTCTACATCTTTTAACTCTTTATTTAATTTCTCTCGTTCATATATCAATACACGTGGTTTATGTATCCATAATTCTATAGTATCAGGATTTCTAGTTTTATCTTCGTCTACTAACTTAATATTAACCAAATCGTACATTGCTAATTCTTGTTGTCCTATATCATCTACATCTGTATAATCTAAACTATTCATTGCAGTTTTTAACTCTCCTAATAAAAATACATTTTTTCTAAGTTCTACTAATATTTGTTTTAATCCTTTACCTTTAGCAAATTCATTATTAATATATTTTTCAGCAGCATTATCTTGACTATATGATTGATTACTATCTGGTCTTACATGAAATTCACATACTTTTTCATCTAATATTTTAGCATAATTATCAAGTACCTCCCCACTATAATCATGTCCAGGAATTTTATCTTGATATTCACCTTCTGCAAATGGCATATAGGAAACTTTTTCATGTACTCCTGCACCTATTCTATTACCACGTTCTAGTACTGAATATAATACCGAACTTTTAACATTAGTATTTTCAGATGTAAGTTTTTCTAATTCTTTATTTAATTTAGCTAAACTTTCATCTATACGTTTTAAATTATTAGCAATTAACTTAGTTATTTTACCTTTAGATTGTACACGTTTTAAATCTTCTAATTGTTTTTTTAATTGAGTAAATAACTTAGTTATTGATTCTGGTATATGTTCTATATATTGTTTAAGATTATTTTCTAAAGCTTCTATAGAACTATTTTCTACTCTAAAATATGAATAATCTTTTAAGCCTAATCTATCAAATTCCTTTACTAAATCAGTTATGTTATCAGTAGTTTCAAAATATTTAACATCATTTAGATTAGTATTATTAACTACTTTAATTCTATTAACCCCTAAATTATCTATTATAGATTTTTCAGTATTCTCTAATCTAGTTGATTCTTGTTCTGATAATGTAACTTTATCTTTATCTTTAATATCTTTAATATCATCAGATAATGGAAAAAGTTCTTCTCCATCTTTACCTAAAGTATTTAATACCTTATTATTTTTATCTAATACTTGTTGTTTATTTTCTATACTTTTATCTTCTTGTAGTACTTGATTAATAACTTTAACTGCATTTTCTGGTGATAAAGATTTTAGTATATTAGCTTCTGCTGCATATTGTTGTACAGCATTATTATCTATTTCACCATCTTTATTATAGAACTTTTCTATATTATCATTAATAACTTGTTCAGCATTTTTTAAACTATCTGTAAAATCTTCTTTAACTCTATATTCTTTTTTATGTTTTTCTTTATGGTCAGGGTGTATATTACTTTCATCTACAAATTTACCATATAAAGTATTAGTATTATCTTCAGTATTAAATAAATCATTACCTAATATATCAAATGCTGTATTACTTTTATAAGACTCTCTATCTTTTTTAATAGTATCTTTAATTTCTTTTTCCTTTACTTCATGTTCTACTTTACTTTTTTTATAAAGTTCAAATTCTTCTTTTATTCCTTTTTCACTAGTAAGTCTTTCATACTCTTTATTAGCATCTTTTAAGCTAGTTCTATCTTTTTCTACAGATTTATTTAAATTATCATTTTGTTTATTAAGACTATTTAATAGTTTTTCTTTAACTGATATAATTTCATTACTAGGTAAATTAGTTAAAGCTTGTTTAGTTATACCAATTTGTTGCAAATATTTATCATCTATTTCACTTAATTTGTCTTGATTAATTAAGTTTATAGTACTTTGTATTTTCTTTTGTTCCTGTACCTGTGAACCATCATAATTATGATAAGTGTCTTCACCTTGTTTATTAGATGATTGTCTATATGCTAGAACATCAGTAAGTTTATCATATTGTTTCATTAACATAACTTCTCTGAAACTTCTAACTTCATCATTCTCTTTACCTAAATCAATATTAGTTATTCTACCTTGTTGTAAGTGCTTATTTAATGCGTTAAACTTTTCAGCTTGTGCTATTCTATTATCTGCTAACTCTCTTTGTTCTTTTTCATATTCTGGAGTTAATATACCATTTTTTTCAGCATCTCTTAAATTCTGTTCTGTAGCAAGTTTAACATGTCCTTTTAGTACATCTAACCCACCATCTTGATTTAAATAATAATACATTGCTTTAGAATCTAATAAATCTCTAATTTGACTACCCACACCTTTGGGATCTATTTGAGCAACTATACCAGTTTTCTCAAACCAATCTGCTAATCCTTTATGTAGTTCGTCTAATTTAGTTGGATTTAATTTAATACCATCTATTTGATAAATATCTTCAGGTTTAGCTAATATAGGTTTACCTTGTTCATCTTTTTCATAAGCATAAGTAATACCTTGTTTAATATTATTAAAATGATAAACTAAATTATCACGCATGCTTTTACTAAACTTATTATCAGCTTTAACTTGATGATAACCATGATATACTCCAGGTAATATACCTGTTATTGCTCCTAATATAATATTTTGTTGCCCTTCATCAGTAGTAAAGTTTTTAATCATATTACCAAATGACCCAGATACAAAATCTCTATTATCCTTACCTAATTCGCTTTCTCTGAAAAAGTCACTTACTGCTAATTGACTATTTTCTTCCCATACACCTTCACGTAACATATTACTTAATACATTACGTTTTATCATTTTACCATAATCTTTAATAGATGGTGTTAATACTGGTTCTAATATATTTTTAGATTCCTTTTGTATAGCTTTTTCTTCAGGTTTTAATGTACCCCACATCTTATTCATAAAATGTTCACTTAACCCTACTATAAATAAGTTAGCCCCGAATGTATTTAATGCTACTTTACTAGCTCTTAAATTTAAATCTTGTTTTTCTTGTGGAGTTAATTCATCTTCAGTTTTACCAGTTTGTTTAACTAGTTGTTCAAACGTCTGTCTTTTAGCATCTCTAGCCTCCATAGCAGATTCAGCTATAGTGTTCCAAGTAGTAATTAAATTACGGTCTATATTATTTGCACCAAATGCATTTTTAACCCAGTTATAAACTTTACTACCTTCTAATGCTTTATCCCCTGCTGCACCTCTAGTAACTAAATTAGTAAATATTTTACCTTCTTGTTTAGCAGTATTAAATAATCCTTCAACACCTTCTGATATTTTACTACCTAATTGTAATCCTTTAACTCCAAATTTAGTACCTGTTCCTATACCTTTTAATATACCACCTGGTAACATAGCACTAGCCATAAATGCAAATCCATCTACTGCATCATCAGCCCAAAATCCTAATGTACCCATTTTTTGTAGTACATTACCCTCTGTATATGCTTTAGTGTGGTATATAGGTAATTGTTCTTTTGCCCAGTTTTCTAATCCTTCAAACATCTTACTAACTCCATTATCAGTCATCTTAGATATATTATCTATACCAAATCCTCCAGATGCCCAATCTAAAAATCCACCTATAAATCCTACACCTTGTCCAAATTTAGTTAGTGTAGTAGCTCCAAATCGTTTCGCAGCATTTCCTGCTACTTCCCATGAACTTTGATTCTTAGCTCGTTGTTCTAATACATTATTCCAATCACCTAAATTAGTTTTAGTTAAATCTACATAACCTTCAAAGTTTTTTACATTTTCTGGTATTTCATATATTCTACTTTCACCTTCAACACCTGTTGGTAAATATGGAGTAGAAGAAGGGGCTTTTATAGCCCGCTTCAAGAACTCATCTATTTCTTTATCAGAATTATCAGATGGATTTAAATAATTATATAAATCATTTGTATTACTCATTCTTATCAGTTTTATTAAACTCTTCCTTTATCTTGTTTTGTAAAGTAAGTCCTTGATTTACTTCTAAATTACTACTATTTAAATGTTCACTTGCTCTTATACCTACTCTACCTATAATTTGTTTTATAGCAGATATTTTTGCTTGTTTTTCTAATACTTCCCCTGTAGATGTATTAGTTATTTTAATAGTGTACAATCTATCTTTTCCTGTACCTTTACCACCTATCACAGTAAATTCTGTATTAGGTATATATATATTATCAGCTTGTTGAGTAACAGCGTCACCTATTTTAAGATTAGTTAAAGTGCCTTCATTAATTACTTCTGGATCTTTAAACATAGTTTCTGCAAATCCTATACCTAATTGATTTTTAACTTGATTATGTCTTGTACTACTCATAGAACCATTTTGATGTTTAACATTATTTTCTGTTTCTCCTTGTAATATACCATCTCTCCATGCTTTAACAGTACTTTCGTCTGCTTCTATTTTAATAGATTTAGACTCTTTAGTAGGTATTAAATTACCATCTTTATCTGGTTTTAAATTATTATAATACATTATAAAACTAGTTTTACCTGTATTATTATCTGTATGCGGTACTAATTTAATATTGCTTGCATCTAGGTCTTTAATTTCACCATTAGCTATTTTATCATTTATATTTTCTGAACTATTAAGTACTTTCAATTTACCTACAGCATCTTTATTTCCTTTAAACAATCTATTTATTTGGTCTAAATATTTATCTTGTGTACTATTTTTACCGGGTTCATAAGTCATACCTTCTATACCTAATGAAGGATTAAATTTTAATATTTCATTTTTAACTTCACTATATTTATTTTTAATTTTATCAAACTGTCTTAAATAATCTTCAGATGTTGTATAATTACCAATACGTTGTTCTTGATTACTTAAATCTGCATATTTAATGTCGTTTGTTTTAATGTAATTAATAAAATCATCTTTAGTTTTAAATAATTTTTTATCTTTATCTTCTAATTTATTATATTCATTTTCTAAATTATATTGTTTATTTATCTCATTATCTATAGCATTAATATGATTTTCTACTTCAACAACTTTGTTTCTAACATTATTATACTCCTGTTGTTGTCCATTTACTAATAATATACCCTGTGTAATATTAGTTATTTTATCTTTATCATTCTTATATTTTAATATAGGGTGATTACTATTTATTTTAGCTAATTTTTCAAGGTCAATTGTATTACTATCAGGATTGATAGCTTGATTAGCTTGTTGTACTAATTTTTTAGTTGTAGATATTTTATCTTTACCTAAATAAATGTTTACTCCATTTGGTATAATATCTTTATCATTTTGTACACCCATTTCTGTACCAATATCATTATAATTAGTATTTAATGTATTTTCTATACTAACTAATCCTGTTTTACTTTTTTGTAAATCTACTTTCTTTTTATTATAATCTTCTGGAGTTTTTAATGTATTATCTACTGGGGCATATATTGGAACTTCAGCGTTCAGACTTCTTTTAAATTTTTCTATTTCTTTTCCTGCATGAACAGCATCATTTTTCATAGTAAAATCATTTTCTGATTTATTAAAAATTTGTTTACTACCTATTTCATATAAGAATAATTTGGCTTTTTTTATAATATCATCATTAGTTAATTCTTTACCTGCTTTTTTATAATTAAATGCCATTTCATCTATAAAATCTTGTCCTCCATTGCTAGTTAAAAAATTATTAACTGTTTCATTCATTGTTCCATCCACATTAAACTTCATAATAGATTTACCTGTTTTTTCATCTACATCAATATAAGGTTTAATTCCTACAAATTGTGCAATTTGTTGTGGACTTATTTGTTCACTACCTCCTGTATGATGTTCTATCATTCCGGTAATTGGATTTACAAAACTATATCCTGTTTTCTCTCCACTAGCTTTAAATCCTTCCATTATTTTACTACCTTCTATATGTCTATCTGAGTACCCTTTTAATCCGGTAAATTCAAATGAATTTGCATTTGTTATAACTCCCTTTTCATTAGTAGTAACTCCTTTCATTTCAGTATAAGGGTCTCTATAATTTCTATAGTCTTTACCTAATTTATTACGTTCTTTTAATAACGCATCATAATGTTTAGATGCATCTTCCATTCTTATTATATCAGGGTCAGTATAATATTCTTGTTTCATTCTATTAGTTTTATTATACACATCTTTCCATGCATAAGGGTCTTTATTTAATTCATCTATAAGTGCTTCTTTCTTTTGTTGTACTTCTTTTTGTTTTTGTAAATATAATTGAGTTTGATCTAAATTTCTATAATCCCCTGTTTGTGCATTTATGTACCCACTCTTTAATATAGCATTAGTTACAGCATCTCTACTTACATCTAATCCTTGTTGTTCTTGTTGTATTTTACCTGCTATAAAATCAAGAGGTAAAGGTACATATTGTGATGTACCTTGATTATCTCGCCTTGTCCAAAATCTACTCATATTATTCTAATATTCGTGTTTTATTATTAATATCAAATACTTTACCTTCTCTAGTTTTATAATATTTTTTACCATCTTTAGTAGTAACTATACTTACAAATGTAGGATCTAATACTTTACCATCTTTATCTGTTAACCCTTCCATTATACCAAAATCTTTACTATTTAAAAGTCCGTTAGATAATATCCATTTCTCCATACCCATAGCTTTTTGATCTCTAGTATATATACCATAATTTTGTCCTAAATTACTTAATCCTGCTTGTAATATATTTTCATTTTGAGCTTTATTCTGTGCATTAGCTATAGTCTCTTGTTGTCCTATTTGTTGGTTCATCATAGCAGTTCTATTAGCATTTTCAGCATTAGTACTTGCTTGTTGGTTAGCTATACCTACATTTTGATTATCATACTGTGATTGTATATTACCAATTTGTCCAGATTCTTGATTAGCTATTCCACGTCTAACATTCATATATTGTGATAATGGAATACCTGCTCTTTTAGCATCTTCAGCAGCATTTTGAAATGTGTTTTTAGTATTTAATATTGCTTGATTAGGATTTACTTTCTGTAAACTAACTGGTGTAGGTATTACTTTACCATAACTTTCCTTTTCTGGAAATAAACTACCAACTAATCCACGTCCTATATCAAATAAACTACCTGCATTTTGAGCTAAGAAATTACCACTTTCGCTCATCCAATTACCTCTAGTAGATTTATTATTTTGTTGGTTATTAGGTAATACTAAATCTTGTTTAACTCCTATATTATTTACTTGTACTTTATTAGGATCTATTTTAATTATATCATTATAATTATTGTCATTATTTCTGTTAATTACAGATAACTCATCTTTTCCTGTATTATTTATACCTAATGTATAATCGTATGTTTTAGATTGCCCTAATGGAATATTACTAGTTTCTTTTTCATTATTACTAATATTATTATCAAACAATTCTGTAGAAGCAATATTAGATATATTATTTTTATTTACAGGTATATTATTAGTTTGTACTTGATTGTTATTAGTATTAACTGTATTAGTAGTAATGTTAGGATTTACTTTTAAATTAGTATTCTGTACATCTGTATTATTTCCATATTCTTTAAACATTACAAATCCGTCTCTATTCGTTAAAGCGTTACTACCAAATTTATCTATTTTACCTATATCTGAACTACCTTTATCAGTATTATAAACTTGACTATTATTTATTGGTTTAATAATATTTCGCGATGTTACTCCTAATAATCCTTTTCCATTATTATCAGGTGGGTCTCCTAATTGTTTTCCATCTTCATATTTCAACTTACCACCATACTTCATTTGTTGCTGTGATTGTTCAAGTTGTTGCTCCATTCCAGTTTGTTCCTGTATTGGTTGTTGTACTTGCTCTTGTTGATTTTGTTGTACTTCTTCATTAGCTTTTTGAGATACCATTTGCTGTAATGCTTCTGGATTATTTCTCATTTCATCTAATTGTTTATTATATAATTGAAGTTCATTAACTTGTGTTAACTTATTCATTTGTTCTTTAAAATCATCAATATCTATAGGACTATTCTTTCTAAATCCATAAAATTTTTCTAATCTTTTACTAACATTAGCAGGTGTTTTACCAATATACTTTTTATCTATATTAAACATTTTTGCTTGTTCAGCATCTATTGGCGTTGTATCATTTAATATATAAGTATTTTGTTTTCCTGTAACTTTTGTTGGTACTCCAGTTTCTCCACCTTCTACTTCATTTTGTTGTTGTCCTTGTCCAATTGGTAATGTAACTCCACCATCTTCATGTTTTGCTCCATTATATGTTGCTAATTCACTACCATCTTCATATTTATTATGAGTAGCTTTTACCATATCTTTTCTCCATCCAGCTAATGCTCTACTATTTTGTCTAGCATTTAAACCATGTTCCTTTACCTGTTGTAATAATATTCTATTAATAGAATTATCACTACCATCACCTAATTGTCCACCTTTTTTAAGATGTCGTTTATAATAACCACGTATCTCTTCTTCAGTAGGTTGATTAGTCATACTCATTACTCCATTGGTTTCTATTTCACCACCCGGTTTATATTGTACTTCTCCACCATATTTAACTTCTTTATTTTCAGCACTAGCCCATTGATTAGCATCATCTTCAGACATTCCACGTCTATACCATTTTTCTACTAATTTTTGTTTACGTTTTTGTGCAGGTGTCAAACTCTTTTCTTTTTTGTGCGAATTTAACATATCTAATCCTATACTAGTCATAGCTGCTCCAAATAATCCTTTGCCTAAAGTACTTCCTATGTCTCCTAATCCTAAATTAGCATCAGTACCACTATCATCTCCATCTATATCTCCCCCATTTTGATACTGCGAAGTTTGTTGCTCTTGTGATATATTATTATTTTGTTGAATTCCTTTACCTTGAATGATTTGAGTAAGATACATTTTTTGTTGTGCTGATAAAGGTTTGCCGTTAATATTACCTTGTTGTAATATTTGTTTAGCTTGTTGTGGTGTTAATTGTGTATTTTGTTGTTGATTAACTTGTCCACCTTGTCTGTATTGTTCTCTATTACCAAATTTATTAACAAAGTCCCCATTATCTTGTAAATCATCAATCTCTCCATTAATATTCATCTTACCTTCTTTTAATATACCACCATCTTCATGTTTCCACTTCTTAGTATTTTGAGCAAAGATTGCTCTTTTTCTAGTTAAATGATTGTTACTATGAGTTAATTCTTCAGTAGATTTACCAGTTCTTTTTTTAATTTCTGTAAATTTTCCTTTATTCTCAGGTTTAATATGTATAGTTCCGCCAGATTTAAATAACTGAGTATCTGGTTCTACATATTGTGGTTTAAATTGTGGTACTTGTTGTTTATCTTTATTATCATCTAATAAACCACCTATTGATCCGCCTACACTAGCTCCTAATACAGGATTACCTAATAATGCTCCACCAACTCCACCAGCTACAGTTCCTAATATTCCACCTAGTCCATATAACTGTTCATCTGTATAATCTCCTAATCCGTATTCATCTAATACTTTTTTTCGTATAGTACTGTCTTTTTTGTATTTCGACAATCTATTGTTTGCCATATTATTATTTATTATGTTTGAATTTTCCATTAAAAAAGCGGTACTCTATGACATAATTTTGTCAATGATAGCACCGCTAAGTTAGCTAGAAATTTCTAAATTTCCAAATTATTTTATCTAATTTTTTTAATTATGGTTGTATTTCACATGTTGTTTGCATATCATGTAATACAAATTTATGATTATCTTTATTAATATACCATAAATTTACCCTTACATAAGTATCTAACATCCGATTATATAATGGACTATATTCCCAGTAAATTGTGTCATCATCAGTTCCACTAGGTATAAATGAACTTGTTATATTAGCCCAACTAGCTCCTGTTGGAGTTACTCCCTTTTGAGATGTTTTACTTTTATATATCGCGCCACTATATAATACACATTCATCTGTATTAAACCATTGACTAACACTATATGTTTGTACCTTTACTTTACATATATACCGCTTATATTTGTATTGTACTGCATCTCCTACTTGATATAATGTTACACTATATGTTGGTACATTAAGATAATTATCTTCATCTCTAGGAATTCCTGTATTCCATTGTCTTTTTACTCTACGTAAATTACATAATTTATACTCATCCCATTTAGAACTTATACTAGGAGTATCACTAGCATTAATCGGTGTTCCTATACCTATATATAATTTATCATCTGTATATCGAACTACTGAGTTTTCAGTATATGTTCCACTAGCAGACCAACTAGTACTAGGTAGATTTATAGACTCTGAAAAGAATATATAATCATCGTCTAACATTTGGTATAATTTAATCTTATCAGTTTGTTGATAGTTATTTTCTGCTAATATATACTTTATCGTTTCATCTTTTAAATCTTGATTACCAACTGTACATTCTGATCTCCAATTTATATTATTGAATTCTCGTATAGCTTTACCATTATTATTAACTATAATATCTAATCTCATAGGATATATATCAGATGCATTATAATAATTACCATATATTCCTGTATTATGTAGGAATATTTCTTTTTCTGTATCTTTATATGTCATTAATGAATTGTTATTAGTTAAATACCAATCCGGTATAAACGAATGGAATGATTCATAACCATCTACAAACTCATTATATGATAATGTATATTGATTCTTATAGTCTATATACTCTGATAAATCTATTGTATAATTAGGTGTAACATCATTAATTACATTATCTAAATCTTCAACAGTTATAGTCCAATTAACATAATCAATACTATTAACTCTGAATGTACCTACTATTCCATTATAGGAAAATTCATAAGTATTACCTAATTGTAATAAGGTATTATTACTTGTTCCTCTAGTGATTATACTAGTTAAATCTAATGATAACCTATATATTCCTGTACTAATATAAGTAACAGTAGCTAGATAATTAGGATATGTATTATGTACTGTAAAGTAACATCTATTATTCTTAATATCGTATATACCATCAAATGTTGTATATAAATCTACTACATTTTTAAATATACTACCAACAGATTTAGTATCACTTAATGTCTCCATACCACTTGTTCCTATACGATACATCTTTTGTAAACTTCTATCTAACCAATATATATTAGACGCTGTTGTTACAATATAATCTCCAAATTGATTACCTATTTCAGTACTAAGATAATCAAATCTATCAAGTACCCCACCTTTACCTAATACTACAGGAATTCCACTACTTGCAGATGATAACTCCTGTCTATTTGATGATATAGCAGATACTCCATGTTCTTGAAAACAATATAATTGATTAGTCTGTTCTACTATAGATGTAACTTCTCCATAGTTTCCTACTACATTATTACTATTTAATGGTCTAAATTTTAACCATGAATCTATTTCTTCACCATCATACTTTGCGTCACTATACCGTACTTGATAAGGATATTTAGTGGTTAACTGTATATCTAATGGTACAGGAAAAAATGTATGAATATTATATTGTTGTGAATATGTTTTATTATATATATATAATCTATCTTCAGTTTGCCATACATAATCTGTAAACCAATATGTATCTAATAACAATCCTTTAGGTGTAGGTGCACTTATTGATAGACTTTTAGATTGAGAATACCCATAATCAAATACTGGATTAACACTACTCTCACAAGGATAATACATCCATTCTTGAGATGGATGTAGTGTATCTTGCCATATACACCTTAATTCCTCTATCATATTGATATATGTATCTCCATAATAACATATCGCTATATTAGTATTTACATTTATTCTGTCACTAGCTGATATATAACTATTATTATATCTATCATTAAAAGTATTTCCACCGTAACCTATTACATTTTTTCTAACTGAAAATACTCCAATATTAGTAACAAGATTAAAATATGGGTTAGTTACTCCATATTCATTATCTATTCCTACTATCCATTTAGTACAATGAGAACAAGTTTCTTCATAATCTACTAAAGGGGGAAACGAATTATGAGTTCCATCATTATCTCCTACATTAGTAAATGGGTGTCCATTGACATTAGTATTTTGTCCTGGATGTAAAAATTGTAAATCTTGTATATTACGTCTTCTATAACTATAATCTATATTAGGATTCCCTATAAATTCTCTATATTTAGTTTGTCTAAATACTGGATCTAAAATATCTCGTAATGCAACAGTTCTAGTGCCTAATGTAAAATAACCTATTAAGTCTATATAATCTCCAGATACTTCTTGTGTACCATATACTATTTCTGGAGAATCAAACTCTAATATATTATAATATTTAGCCCAATTAAGATCTCCATTTCTTCTATCTGTAATACTATTAGCTGTAGTAGTATTAGGATTATTAACCCATATAGTACATGCAAAATTACCATCTACATCATAACTATCTTCTAACCCTAACCCCAATCCAGTAGCAACAACAGTTTTATCATATACACCTCTATTAACATATACTATTTGCCATGATATTACATCAGTTGGTAAATTTGATACTGTAAATATAGGATATATATGTCGCCCATATAATAATGAATTAGTATAATTAACATATTTATTATTGCCATCCCAATGTGGTATACGTATATCACCTATCCATTTAACAAAACTACTTCTACCATATTTATCATAAAATACTATTCCAAATCTATAAATCTCGTCACGTTGCCAACTTCTCTTTAACCCTAATTGTTCATTAATATTATTAGCATCTATAGTAGCTTTGTGGCAAGCGTTTGTACTATCATCATCTATTAAATAATCACTAGCATTAAAAGTATAACTTATATTTATTCCTGTACCCCCTAATACACTACTACCCTGTTGATAAAATTGTCTATATTCATCACTCATATTACCATCATTAGATATAATATTAGTAAGATTTATAGCATCATTATCATCAGGTACATCAGCAATATCACTATACAATGTTAATGTTCCATTATGTGAAAGATATACATCATTAGAACTATCTGCAAATCTATAAGCTCTAGCGTCCCAATTTTGTATAGCTTGTGACCAAAATACGTCTTCTTGTATATTACCTAAAAACATACGTTGATCTTTTATTGCAATACTTTTAGCATATAATGGATTACTTAATAATGTAAACTCATCTAATGTTAAACTTGCAATATATGTTCCTGTATCAGTAAATGTAACAGTACTTGAAAAAGGTTGTCTACTAACAACATTAATGCTAGGTGTTCCATTAAGTGAGCCATACCATATTGATACAATTTCTACTCTATCAAAACTAGAATCTAAATTACTTATAGTACCAATTACTCCTTTTTGAGTATTAATACTAGGTGCAGTTCCTTTATACAAAGATACTCCTATTGTCTCTCGTTCCGCAGTTAATGGTATTATAGCAGAACATGGACTAAACATAGTTTCTATACCATTCAAATTATAGTATCTATATGCATATTGTATTACACCAGATTGTAATTCTCCACTAGTAAAGGAACTAAATTGTGGAGTTGAAAAGTCAGTAGTTTGTACAATATTTAATTTTTCTACATCAAGTGTTATAGGATAACTATTAGATACTATATTTAAACTCCTTATCATATTATTAAAATCATCTATCCAATATACTTTTTGGATATACTCATTTTCATATCTTCCTATAGCCTGTAATACATTACCAAAATTTAAATTATCATCTTCATATATTAAAGTTATACTAAAAGTTAATTCTGTATTTTGAACTAGTTTATAAATTTGTCCTTTATCTGTTGTATCACTAGAATAAAATAATATAATATCTGCCCCTAAGTTACACCATCCTACTAATGTATAACCAGTTATACTAGTTATATGATTACCATTACTGTCTAGTATTGGAATAGTACCTTTTACATTAGATATAGTAACACTAGATAATCCATCTTGACTAACTATCTTACCATTTTCTAAATTAAAGTATTTAGTACTTTTGTATTCATGTTTATTAGTATCCCTATCTAGTCCTTCGAAATATTGGTTAATCGTTGTTTGTTGAAGGGAGTCCATATCCTACTGGTTGTTGTGTTACTATTAAATCATTTAAATTACTCATATCAGTCTTCGGTATATTTCTAGTAGTTTTAACTACTTGTATTCCTCTATGCATTTTAGGGATTACTCTCATAGTATGATTAGTAAAGTCCGCTTCTTCACTTTCACTAAGCATTAAACTAGAAGCTTTAGCACTACCACAATAGAATATCCATTCTTGTTGTAATAAATTATATTTACGTTCTGTGAGTTTATCTTCTAAATATAATTTAAAAGCTAATCTTTCTGCAATATAATGAGTAACTGCTTTTACATAATACCCTAAGTCTGGTATTAATGGATTACCATCATTATCCATTGGAAATATTGAAATATATACTAATATTGTACCACTTTGAATATCTGAATAAATATAACCTTGTACTATTGTATATTGATACATTAATGCAGGATTAAGTATGGGAGTATAAGTTAATGGAATATTATTACACGATACCCCTCTAACAGCTTCTACATACGATGGTACTTTACATCTACCATTTTCAACAGTTAATTCCAATACTTCTGGAATATTAGTGTATCTTCCACCTATTGTTCTTATTGCTTCATAAGTCCATTCTTTAGCATCTGAAATATTTATCTGTACAAATGTAGGTAATAACCTCTGTACTCTTTCTATAATATCGAATAAAGAAACATAATTGCCTATCATAAATAATAACTAATGTTAGTACCTTGTTTTAATACTTTAGCTAAGTTGCGTTTACCATGTACACGATTAGCCATAAATTTATAACTTAGAATATTTTTAATTCCGTTACCTGTTTTTCCTCTATCCCAAAAAAATCTATATTTGAACCCATCAGTATGACTATTATCATTCCATACTAAAGTTTTATTTTCTTTAGCATTGTTATCTAGTATCCATAAATCTTTAGTAGCTTTCCAATTAACTCCTGCTTTAGTGAACTTACTTAAAAAATTACCATTCTCATCAAATTTAAATTCTATCTTTCTTTTCTTTATGAATACACTACCTAAATTGTATGGCATTATAAACTCATACCCACCTTCTACTATCTTATTAATGATTCGTTCATTAAAGTCTTTTACTATTTTAAAATATAATTGTTTATCTATAGGGTTACTACTCATAGTATTATACTTATTATAACATTCTATAAGATTTGTTTTAGCTGGTACGTTACTCATTATTGTAAGTCTGAATTTGCAGTTGTACCTGCTGATTTTATATTAGTCATTGAAAGACTATCTACTTGTAATATATATCCCTTTATATATGTCCACATAGCTTCGCCTATAGGATAAACTTCATCAAAAGGATCATAATCCATTCGTGTTCCTGTATTACCCATCATATAAACTTCAACAGGATTTTCAGCAACTTCTTCTATAGAAATATGAGTTAACATTGCTATTTTAGGATTATCCTTTCTAAGTTTAATATATAAGTGTTTATCATATAAGGTAACATATATATCTTTGGTATTAAATTTTCCATTACCTGCATAAATAAACCTATCTCGATGTACGTAATTATATGGTATACTAATCATACTACTATTACGTATATTAGTAATCATTAATGAGTGTGTAAGTTCTATTGGTAAAGGAATAAGTTGTTTACTTTTTAATATTCTAGTATCCGCTTTAACTGGAAAGAATGTGGAAGTACTTACTACTTCCAACTCTATTCCATTAATTATCTGTTTAGTATTATCTTCAACAGATCTTCCTTTATTATATTCATTCTTTAAGAATATATTCCTTTGATTATTTATCAGTTGATATAACATTCTATTGTCTAAAAACTTTAAGTCAACCTTATCTAATCTACCAATTTCGACTCTTAACTCATCTAAATAAGATGATATTGTTCGCATTATAATTTATCAATTAGTGATGATAGTCTTAAACGTAAATCATTAATTTGTTCTACTGCTTGTGTAGCTCCAGACAACTTTCGTAATGTTAATGTATTTAATTCCCCTTTCATTGTATATAAAATATTCAATATTTGTTCATCTTTTACTAAACTTAATAATTCGTTAATGGCATCCATTGTGCCAATTTCTCCATAAGTTATAAGATTTTTTATATTTTGTTTGTTTAATACTTTATTATCATTATCTACAGTATTAACAAATTTTACTATCTCATCCATAGTTTTATTTTTAATAAATTTACTTTTTATCCAGAGAAGTATTTTTACAATTGTTCCCCAAAACTTTATTACAAATTGTATAATTATCATTGTACTCATTTTAATTTGTCGATTATTTCTAATATAGATGTTTTAATATTAATAATTTCTTCATCATTATTAACACCAGTTAAAGATTTCCTATACCATTCATTAAACCTTGACGATAGTACATATAATACATTACTCAACTGATTATTATTTTTTAATTTAACAAACATATTTAGTAAATGTATAGCTTCTTCTATTAATTCACTTTTTCCTGTACCAATCATTCCTTTAATTTGAGATATATCTAATTGAGCTATATCTTTATATCTAATATATTCTGTCTTTATATTTTCTTTTAAAACCACTTTATTTTTAAACTCAGGGTACATTACTAAAAAATTATCATCTTCTATTAAATGTTTTGTATCATTAAATAACTTAACAATAGAATATATATTTTTATCTGTAACCCCTATAGTATGTGTTTTCAATAACTCTAAAAATTCAAATTTCCTAGTAATTTTATCATCTAGTACCTCTCCTTCTAGTACATTAACAAATTCATTAAAGTTAGTTTGATTAATACTATTAATTTTATTTAAAAACTCTTCTGGAAATTTGTCATATTTTTGTTCTAATAACATTCTACCATCACTAAGGAATGTTCTAACAAATTGCGGGTCTTTAAGTAATTTAAATCCATTTAATTTAATTTGTTTATACCCATTATATATATTATTGACTTTATATTTAATATAATCTATTAATATAGACTCAGCTAATGTTCCTGTACCTATATCTCTCATCCTTTTGTACATTACTTCTAATAAATCTTTGTATGTATTATTTAATAGTCTATTCTTAATTATATATTCAACTTTACTCAGTTTAACTGTAAGATACAGGAACATTATTATTATAACTATAAAACTAATCATTGTAATTATGTGAAATATTATATCAGAAGTACTGTACATAAATTAGTTAATCTGTTGTTACATTAATACTTCCATTTCTATCCATTGCACAATGTGCACCAGCATCAATAATTGCTATTTTTCCAGTATATGTTCCATTCCCACGAATTGCTTGAACAAATAACATTGACCCATAAGTTTCTCCAACAGGACATGGTAAATTAACTGAAAATTGGTATAACCCATAAGTTCTTGCAACTGGTGTACCAGTTAATACTTGTGTTATTGTTGGTATAACTGTCCAACTTGCAGTTGCAGGCATTACATCTCCTGCTTTTAACCAACAATAACTTATATCCCAAATAACAGTTTGATCTGCTCCTGTTGCATTAGCATCTATAATATAATGATAATGTATATCAGCTAATACACTTCCTATGTTTCTAGTATGTGGCATTTCAGCTTTAAATTGAAACATATCAGTACTATTATTAAGTAATTTTCCACATAAAAATGGTGTACCACTTATAGTTTCATATACCCACGCAGTCCCTCCACTTGTTGCACTTGTTACTTCTACGTGCACATCTGTATAAGCTTGTGAAAATCGTTGTCCTATCATATCAATTAGTATAATTAATTATTAATGTAAATGCAATAGTTGACCCTAATTCATTCGTAATTCTAACATTTGACCCATTATCCTTTATTATTACATGATTAGTATTTGTTTGTATAGTAGAAAAAACATTGGCACTGTTAATAATAAATGTTACTATACCATCAGTAGAAAACATAAATATAGCATATCCTACTCCATTGCCAAATATTAAAATTCCTATACCAGATTTAGATGTAGTAATATCTATATAACTCCCTACTCCTTCACTTTCATTGCTATCTGTTAATAATATAGTTGTATTACTACTATAAATAGGATTTATTTTGTTGAAAATTTCTTGTGATAATACCATAGTCTATTGTTTTTGTTCAGTTCTTAAAAATATATCTGGATAAGTACTTAATAAATAATCAATACTTATTCCTTTGTAATCATCCAAAGTCGCTAAATATATATAAGTATTTTCACCTATTGTTTGTATTTGGGCTTTGAAATCATCTATTAATGTATATAATAAATTACCTATTTCAGACTTTTTTACAATTTCACTTAAAACAAGTGAAGTCGCACAAACAAGTCTATAATTACGATTGGAATCAAACCAATAAAAATCACTTGGTAAGTCTGATATTATATCAGTACTTAACCATTCTTGATTAATATAGTCATCTTCAAATTCATTTATCCTACAAAAACTAATATACCAAACATCTTGTATTGGATGTTTAATTATATCTTGGTATTTATCACCTATATTTTTTTCAATACACTTTTGATCTAAATATGCAAGATCATTATAATATTGTTCAAAATTATTATATTGTTTATACATAATGTTTATTTTTTAAGCTTCCATTGAAATATTATAAATACTTCCAAGTCCATAATTAACTTGAGAGCGTTCAAAAGGTGTAAGAGTTCTATTATATATCTTTACAGCCATCATTTTATGTGTGTTTGCTAAATTTGAAAAAGTCCAATTATTGCTAACTGCATAGGGTAAGTTTACACATACGATAAGATTAGTTGAATTTGGTAAAACTGTACCAGCAGCAATAATTTTGTTATTTCTGTAATAAACTTGATTTTCACTACCATATACAAACCCCTTTGGATACCCAATATAATTAGTAAGTCCATTTATAGTTAGATAACAATTACCACTTGTTGAAGTTCCAATAACCATAAATATAGTATAAAGACCAAATACCATTGTAGTTTCAAAACTACCACCTTGTAATGCAACTTTGCCATTCAAGTAATTATTAACCACTAAAGGTTGATTACCAACGGTTGTCTGCACCCAATTAGTGCCACCTGTTTGATTATACATAGTCCTACAATGGCTACTAACATTCTCAATACTTTCAGCAGTCATATCGTAAATAAGACCTGAAGTAATAGGATTAGTACTTATATCTCGTGTTGTAAATATCTTGTCACCACTATTATTTAAAATTATTGCTGGTGTACTTGTTTTTAATATCTTTGTCATATATTAAGCCTCCATCGCAATTGAAAAAGCACTACCAAGAGCTGTATTTATATCCCTACGTTCATAAGCGTTGACATATCTATTATAAATCTTAATAGCCATTAAATACATAGACGTTCCGCCATTATAAGTAACATTAAAATTTTTAGACCATGTGCAATATACACATAAGACAACATTTTGAGAAGCTGATAAATTTCCACTTGCAACATAAAGATTATTTCTATAATATGTTGCAGAACTTCCTCCAGAATAATTGCCGTAAGGAGTTCCAAATACATTAGCTCCATTTATAGTGAGTCCTGCAAAAGCATTACTTCCAGTGTTAATTACCATAAAAACTGTATAAGCACTAAGATTAATAGTTGTTGAAAAACTACCTCCTAATAACGCTTTTTTACTACCAATAAAATTAGGAACAATTAAAGGTTGAGATGCAACCGTATTTTGAACTAAATCTCCCAATCCACCAGTTGTATAGTTGTACATAGTTTTACAATAACCGCCAACATTCTGTATATTATCAGTGTCGTAGTCATATATAAGACCATTCTTATATACAAGTTCTGCAACAGGTCTTGATAATATCTGTTTACCTGAACCATCTATAAATTGTTCTCCAGTTGCTTGCTTAATTGATTTTAACATATTTTTAAGATATTATCTTTTGTAGAATAATATGTAATTTTATACTTGTTGTGGTGCTCACATAAAAATATACTGTTTTTGCTGCTGTACTTATCATTGAGTCTAATTGTATATATGTTAAATCATGATATACATTAGCAACAGTACCAACATTATAAGCAGCAATTATATCACTTCCAGCATCAACGCCCTGAATTGTTGTTGTCATAGTAGCTGTTACTCCACTATTAACATCTGCAAATGTAGCATCAGTTTCACTTCTAAAATAAATTGAAGTAAATGTTATTGTTGTTCCTGAGCCACCTGTCACATACCCAGTGAAACCACTAATTCTTATAGTACTTGCAACACTTGTTGTTGATTGGCTTCCTGCAACATATATCGGAAAAGTTACACCATTTAAAACAATGTTTAACGTTCCACCGTCAGAATCACTACCTCCTGTTATAAATAATTGAGATACTTCAGCGGTTGCAGTACTACCAGCTTGTATATTTCCTCCAGTAGTATTTTGAGTTTCACTAATAATGCTTTTTATTTTAAATTTAGCAGGTATAGTAAAAGTTGAACCATTAGTAACTATTTGACTTGTATAATAAGGTATATATGTTACATCAGATATAATTACTTCTGCGCCAATTGATTTTCTTAATCTTATCCATTTATGAACATTTGAAGCTGTATTTGATGTACATAAATAATAATAGTCACCTTCTTCGAAAGACATTCCTACATCACCATACCCAGCATTAGTAATCGTATAATCGCCACTACTTGACCAATTTGCAGTTGTAACCAACGCGGATCTAATAAGTCCACCAAGTGTTCCGCCAGAATCTATAAATTCAAATGCAAAATATCTTATCCAAGAACTTCCGGTATATACAACAAATCCAGTTGTACCATTTTGAAATGTGCCAAAATGTATGTCTCCACTTGTACCGGCTATTACAGTTCCAACATATATTTTACCTTGCCAATTACTTTCAGTCGCAAATGGTAGATATGTGCTTGTAAAATCTCCAATTGTATAATTAGATACCTGTGTTAAAATTTCAGTTGGGGCATTAGACACATTACCAATTAATACAGTACCACTTGTTAATGTAGCAGCAATAGGATCACCATTACTATCTGTCATTAACCATTTACTTAAAATACTTGGAATTCTAACTTTCCAAGTACTTACTTTAGGAATAAGTGAATTACCACTCGGAAAAAATCTACTCATAGTTACCTCCTAATTGAAATATGTTACTGTTATATCTTCTCCATTAACTCCAGCTAGAGCATAAAGTAGATTAGTATTAGATATAGTTAATTCTATACTATCTGTAGGATATAATAGAATTCCGCTAGTCGTTGTTAATGTACTACCACCTATTCTAATCCAACTTGTATTTGTTTCTAAAGCTGTTACTATAACTTTTTTACAAGAATTAGACGCATTACTTATTTGTGTAGCAGTAACATTACTAATACTTGTGTTTGAAATATGAGTAATAGTTGTAGGAATATTTCCAGATGAAGACTTTAAATTAACATCTATTGCTCCAGATGTTGATGTAATAGCTTCTGTACTACTATTAACTTTTACATTATGATTATCTGCAAGTTGTTTAGCAGATGTAGCTAAATTTGATACATTAATCATATTAGATACACTAACACTACCATCAACTGTAATAGTATTACCACCATCTTGTATATTAACAGCATTAATACCACTAGCATTTTTAACTTCAACATCTAATCCACGTTGTCCTGCTATATTAGAAGTAGAACTAAAGGCATTTAAATCTTTATCTTTTATAATACTATCTACATTTAATGTAGAATCTGTTATATTGACATTTACTACAGCTTGTCCTGTAATATCAGTTAATACAACAGGTATAGGAACATTTGCATAAGGAGCAATAGTATCTAATTGTACTGGCGTTTTAGTACCATCTTTTAATATATATAATTGTGTACTTAAACTATTATCACTTGCATTAATCACACTATCTATTTTACCATTTAATGAGATTATCTCATTTTCTATATCAGCACTATTAACTTCAGTAGTAGTCATACTACCACCAGTAATAGTAACTCCAGTTATAATTAATCCATCTGTATTTATCTTTTTAAGTTCATCAGCAGTTCTAGCTGTATTATCACTTATTCTTGAAAATTCATCCATGTTTAGATATTATTTAAATTATTGTATTTGTATAATAGGTCTTAATACTTTAGTAAATTCATTTTTACCTACTACAATTGATCCAGCTATTATCATGTAATTTCCTAAATAAGTATAATAATGCCAACTAGAATCATAATACATTATAGCATTATTTATAGTAGTAGATGTACTTCCTGTATGTATCACATTTACAGGGGAATCAACACTAGTTAATAACATAGTTACATAATAAACATCTCCTTGTACTAATCCTGTATAATTAAAATTAACTTCTATATTATTAGCACCGAATGCTTCTAAATCAGTACTAGTAGTAATTTTACCATCAATTGTTGGAGTTTGACTTACACTAACTTGAGATACTAATGTTCCACTATATGTTCTTAATTCTGCGGTAACTGTATTTATCTTTTTTAAAGTACTAGGAGGTGCATTATTTTGTAAATAAATAGCATCTAATGATATAGTCAAAGCTATATTATAGTCATCAGCAACAAAATATTGTCTAATTCCTGTAATAGATGGTAAACTTCTAATTACATAATTATGATCCCATTGTGTTATATCTTTTATTAACATATTATGATATTGTTACTGTTATAGCATCAAAAGTATAACTTCCTAAAACAATCCCTATTGACGTAGGTACAAAATGTAGTCGTACTATATCTAAATAAGTTAATGGTATATTACAATCAAAACTACCATAAAAATAACCACTATTAGGATAATCAGGTAAAATTCCTACTAATGTATCCACTCCATTTATATTAATATATAAAGTCCATGTTACATAATATGTATCAGTATTACCTTTGTAGACAATATTAGTAATAGAAGTACCATCTAGTCCACCATTAATTATAAATTTATCACTATATGTATCTGATGACATATAACTAACAGATATGTTATTATAAAATAAATAACATCCTTGTCCTATATCACCTTTATCTCCTTTTAAATCACTAAGTAATACTAGATCATTCCAAACTATATCTCCTACATATCTCCATTGTATATAAGTTGAACTTTTTTGTAGCTCTACTTCTCTACCATCAGATCCATTTGCTCCATCACTACCATTAACTCCATCAGTACCATTAGTTCCATTTGTACCATTAACACCATCAACTCCATTTGCTCCATTAGTACCTCTAATATTTACTGCATTAGTTATACTAGTATAACCAGACGTTCCTAAATATGTATTTGGTTCTATAGGACTAATAGGAGGTAAACCAGCACCACCAGTCCATTGTTTAAATTTAAGTACTTCTTCTGTAGCACTTTTAATTACAACTTGAAATATTGGACTCCAACCTTTATCACCAGTATCTCCTTTTTGTCCTTGTTGTCCTGCTACTCCAGTAAATACTCCATAAGAATAATATGTTTTAGGCTCACTATCATTAACTGTCATTATTAAATGTCCAGCTAAATTTTCTACTTTTGTAGTAGTACCTATTAAATATACATTAGGATTATCAGATGCAGTTCTATTATCTGTCATTACTACATGGAAATATGGTTCTATTACAGAAGGTATTTTACCAGAATTATTATCTAATAATAAATAGCCACTATCTGTACTAACATCCCCTGTACTATTAACTTGAAATGCTTGCCCATTAGCACCTGTAGCACCTTTTACTACTCCTACATTTATAGTTGATAAATCACTTTTAATTAATACTAATTCTCCATCTATATTAACAGAACCAGATATAATACTTATACCATCTGCACCATTAGTACCATCTACTCCATCATTACCATTCGCACCATTAGTTCCATTATTTCCATTAACTATAGTAAATGGATCAGTATCTATAATACTACCATCTGCTAATGTAAATCTTAATTTATAATTACCCATATCAAATTTGTATTAATTCAATTGTTAAAATTTGTGACTGTGGTACTAGTGGAATAGGAACTGTCCATTTACCACTTAATCCTACTTTCTCACGTCTATATCTATGTCCAGTTAATGTAACTCCATTTACTGTATGATCGACTGGAATATATATATTTTCCCATACCCATACAGACTCATTACCATTAGGATATTTACCATTTTCAAAATATGAAGCTGGTACATCACCATGACTCCATTGTACATATAATTTATGACTACTTTCTATATTATATGGATTATTATCAGAATATGTTTCAGCCATTATGTTTTAACTTTGTTTTTCCACTTTTAGTATTAAATACCCATTCGTCATTTAATTTGTCATAATAACAAATACCAGGTTCAGTATTATTTTTATATACTGTACCATTAACTCCTAAATCTAATGGGTATTGTATTCTATATACACCTTTTAATAATAGTGCCCTATCCACACTATCTCTACCTAAATCTCGTATATCTTCCATTACAACATCTAATAATTCTTTACTAACCTTCTCATCAAGTTCTTTTAGTAAATTATTTTTAATATCAGTTATAGTTTGTACTACTTGATGAATAAGTTCTACTATATTTTCTGTTGTAGGATACTCTTTTTCCTTTTCTATATTATACGCTTCTTTTATTTGTCGTATTAATTCTTTAATTAAACCTGAAAAAAGAGTACTGCTTGATACAGTACTCGAATCTTCTGGTTTATCTTTATATTTAATTAACTTAAACTCATCCATTAAAATATTTTCTTTTTATTTGGGGTATCTACATATAAATTACCATTATCATCTGCCATAAGTTTAGCACCATAACTAGTACTTCCTAATTTAATATAGATACCTTCAGTTGTACTTTCTCCTGATATAGTACCACCATTACTTATAATAATATTATCATACGAAGTATTCTCATCTACTTTACTATTTAGTGCGGTTTGTAAATCAGATTGAGCACTTATATTTCCAGTAATATCACCCCATGTAGCGGAAGCATTACTAGCACTTTTTAAATATCCTAATCCTGTTATAAAAGTATCAAATTTAGCTTGATCTATAGTTGCACTAGTAGTAATTTTATTTCCTATAGCATTTGCAATTACTTGTACTGTTATACAATTAACTCCATTTCCTGCACTAGTACCAAACATATTAACTTGTCCTGCTAATATAGGACTAGTATCACTATCAGTAATTCCAGTAACTACACTATTAGCTAAATCTTTAACAGTTAGTTCTCCACTACCATTAAATTCTATAGTAATATCATCTACTTTAACATTAATAGTATCATTTAATATCTCAACACCTGCTAAATTATTACAAGTATTATCATTAAGTTTATTACCAGTTACTCCATTATCAGGAATTTCTAATCCACCACTAGCATTAAATCCAATTGTAGACGCATCGACTATTACTTCTAATCCAGTACTATTATCTACATCTATACCTTTATTAGTATTTACTACTGTAGGGTTTAAATGTATAGCACATATACCATCATTACCTGTAGTATACGGTTTTACTTTAATTGCTGTTAAATTATTAGCAGTTAAACTAAGTTCATCTGCTACAACATTAACACCATTAACATCTGTAGATATACAGTCTCCTTCTTTAACATAGATATTTTCATATCCATCAGTTTCAGTTATTCCTCTATCAGCCGATGTTTCTAACCCTGTAAAATCCGTTCCTGTAGTAGGTGATACAATATCATCAACATGAACTATAATTTTATCCCTTGTTTCTCCATCAAAAGTATTGTCACTTTCATAAGTTAATCCATCTGATATAATATCTCTAACATATACTTGAATATTATTATATGAATCTGATGCACTAGTATATACTTTTAACCCATACCCAATTAATTCACTAGCATTAACGTCAATTTCTGTTCCTGTATTAGTTAATCCATCATTAAATATAGTAGTATCAAATTTATCAGTTGTAATAGATTCATCTATAATTTCTAATTTACCACCATCTATACCAATTGTTCCTATACCAGTAATATTAGCGTTTCCATAATCTGTTACAAAATTATCTAAATAACCTATATTAGTACTACCACTAGTTTCAGCGATTCTATGGTCATTAGCAGCAATTGATAAAATTTCTATATAAGATCCGTTAATACAAGTATATAATTTACCAGTAGTGTCAGTACCACCAGATAAACCTTGTGCTAAATTAATACCTAAATATGTATATGCACCTGTACCAATTGTAGCACTAGCATTCCAATATTTAGCAGTTAATCCTTTATCTGTTGCACTTACATAAGCTTTAAATGTAGGTAGATCTCCTTCATTAGCCCAATATGTTCCTGTATCATCAGTATCGTTTAATATATGATTACCTAATGATAAGAATGTAGTTAGTCCACTAGCACCTATAGAAGATACTCCTGTACATCCACATCCTAATGTTGTACCAGTTGTTCCAGTAGTAGTTGAGCAACTAGGTTTAGTATCAAATGCACCAGTTCTATCTATTGTTATACCAGATCCGGGTATACCTTGAATACCATTATTTCCTCTAATGGAATCTAATAATATTAAATTAGTCCATGTAGTTGAGCCTACTACTCTCCACTGTAAATACTCATCAGTAGTTTGTAATTCTATATTTTTACCATTTTCAGCTACAATATATTCAGGGATTTGCCATTTAGTATCTCCAGCATGACGTACTTTTCTATATTTATGTCCTGCTAATGTACCTACTCCTGTAATAGTATTTAAATGTTCATTAGGATTAAATGATACTTCGAAATTAGTTTGACCATCAGCACTATATAATATTTCTTCAATATATACTATAGTCCCATCATATAATCTAAAAATTCCTTTATCGTTTGATATTTGGTTTGCCATTATTTATTAATTATTAATAATATTCTATTCAATTTATCTAATGTATTATTACATTCAACTTCATTACCTTCTGCTGCAACTTGTCTTAAATAGTCCATTAGAGTAATTGCTATTCTTACTTGCTCTACATCTCCATCACACGTATCTCCTGTAAAAGTAATATCATAGTTACCAACTTGAACATTATATCCTGTACTAGTTATTAAGTCATTAATTTGTGATTCAATAGTAGAATATACACAAAATTTATGTTCTTTACTAATAATATTATTAATAGTCCAAGTTAAAGTATACATTCCATCTGGTAATATTTGCGAATTTCCTAATCCTAATACATCACTAGTAATCTCATATATTTCTTTATCTCTATGATAAGTTAATACATGATTTAAACAATCTAATCCTAAGACTTGTTCATTTGGTATTTTACTACATACTACATCTAACGACATTTGATATATATCTCCTATAGTATCAACTTGTGTAGATAGTGTATTATCAAATACCTTTATAGTATAATTGTCGATTTGCTCTAAATAAAAGTCTAGTTCCATAATATTAAAAAAGGGTAGCCCAACTATAAGTTAAACTACCCTTTGAAAATTAAGTTATATACTATTAATATGTAGTTACAGCGGTGGCTTGATCTGCTAAAGTACTAGGCAGAATAGCATCTAAAACTGTTACATAACCATAACCAGTAGCAGTAGCTTTAGTTTCTGCTAAACTAACGGCAGAAGAACCATTATCTGTATAAGTTACAGGAATAGCTATAATAACATTATTACTATCATTAATTACATTGATAGGGTTATCTTTATACTGTTTTCTGATTTCCATGTTAAGTATAGAATATACACAGGAACTACCATTCAAATCAGATACTAATTGACGATGTAGTTTTTCAGTTGCGATACTTTCACGATATTGTTTCTCAACTCCATGAAATCCTAAGTTTTCATGTTCAATTTCACTAACTCGTTCATAAGTACCTACTCCTTCAAATGCTCCAAAATCAGGTATAATTGTACCTGCTTTAACATAAGTAGTAGTTGTAGTAGTTAAACCTTTTTTATCAATGCCTATATTACCAACTGCATAAGTTCGTACTTGACCAGTTACATTAGTATTAGTTTGAACATCAAATCTAGTTTTTCTATATAGCCACAAATTAGTAGCAAATATCTTAGATAAACCAGTTATTTGTAAACCAAATTTAGCAGTATTATAGTTAGCAACTGTTCCTACATAAGTAAAACAAGTTGTTGCACTTGTGCCACTATATACTGTAGCTGTTGTACCTTGATATGGGCACATTAAGTTACCAGTATGTGCAGTAGAATCATAATCTTTTACAACATATAATTTACCAGCAATACTTAAAATAACTCCAGCAACCATAGATGCATCTGCTGCACCACCTAATACAAAATATGTACTTTCATTAGTAACTGCGATAGTTGTATTTAATGCAGTTTTACTACCAGCCCCACAATCACTGATTACTTCAATTTTAATTGGAATATCAACATGTGAATACCCAGTAATAGTTTTTACAAAAGATTTATAAATAATATCTTGTAGTGCCATTACGATTTCAGCTTGAGATACACCTGTAGAAGATAAACCTAAAGCTAATTGACTATTACTACCTTGTACATAAGATGCAGTTTTTGGTCGATCTACTCCCATATAGAAAGGATCATCGTTTCTCCAAATACTTACTTGATATGTTCCAGTAGATGTCAAAGTACTAGTAAATGTACTATCAGTTCCATTATAACCTACAAATGTAGATTGTTCTAATGCAGGTCTATAAGTTGATACTTTATAGTTAGTAACATCTGCAACAGGAATTGACACTGATTTATATACTGAACCATCTTGTCGTGCTCTAATAACGATAGTATCAGCAGTATCACTAGCATTAAGGACTAATCCTAATTCATTAGTAACTACAATTGCACCATCTTCAATGTATGTAGCTGTAGTAGTAGCATCCCAAATTTGAGAGTTAGCTGTTCCATCAGGAGCAGTCATAGTACTACGTTGTACAAATACAGTTTTTAAATTTGAATCCATTTATTTAATTGTTATTGTTAGTCTATTTATTCGTTTTCTTTATTCTCTTTATCTACAACTTGATATTTCTGTATACTTGGGATAATAGCTTCTGCCGCAAATCTTAATGCTAATTGTATCACTTCATAATGAACTTGTGGATGCAATTCGCAATGAACTTGCTTGTCTGGTCTTACATAATCCACCACTATTTCATTTGGTTTCTTTATATAAGTAACATTATACTTCTCTACTTCCCAACCTTTACCAGGTAATAGTTGTAATATCCTACTTCTAGTACCATTAAAATACCAGTCTGGGTTAATTAAAGGGGTTGTTGTACTACTATTACGCGCAGCAGTGCTTGAACGAAATTCATTAGTATTCCTATATGATAATAGAGATGTTGGTAATGATTTACCAAATTCTTTCTTCCATACTAAATCAAAATAAGGTTGCTTAAACGAATTATAGATTTGGTCATTGTACAATTCGTTAGGAATATTATCTACTCTAACATTGTATCGCCATTGTTTATTTGTTCCTGTACCGTATGATAAATCACAGTTCTGAGATACTATGAATAAGACTTCATCACGAAGCTCAACTAATACACCGTATTTCATGTCCTCTGCATCTGTGATTGTACCATACGTAGTTTCATTATCTGTTATACCATCAGCGTCTTTATCAGGATTTCTCATAGCTCCATTAACATAAGTACCTCTTACGAAGTCTCCATAATTAGTACCACCTATATCTCGTATTTTAAAATACAAGTCAGATGTAGTGCCTAATAATGGTGCTAAGTCTAATATTCGTTTATTATCACTTTCTAAACCTTTTTGTTTAGTATTTCCATCAGGAAATGTACGTTTATTAATAAAGTCAGTCATTCCCATATTTAAAAAGAATGACTTTTCTCTACTATTAAACTGTCGATTTGTTCCAGTACTAGCTTCGAATAATAGTTGTAAACTATCACCCATTGAGTTAGCTGTCATATCTTATTTTAATTGTAACTTTATTTGTGCTTTAATATGCTCTCGTTTAATTTGATTAGCCGGATTACGTAAAAAATCTTCAACATCTTTTAAACTCTTACCTATTACTTCATTTACTGAATTAGTATATTCGTTCAATGAACTATTGTATTTAATCTCCCCAATTGAAAGTGCATCTTGAATAACCAATTTTAATTCGTAACTAGCTAAATCTTTTTTAACCATTTCTACTAATTGATGTACCCTAGTTCTACTTTCTCTTGATTTAATCAAACCTTTTATTTCATTATAAATCCAATCTGAACTAGCAGATTGTTTATCTATTCGTTTATTAGTTTTAAAGATTAAATTAAATGTACGTAAGAAATTATATAATTTTTCTTTATTATCTTCAATAGTGTAAAGGAATTTAAGACAATCATCTTCAACTTTATTACCATCTCTATCAGATGTTTCTTGTACTTCATCATCATCTAAATAAAACCAATGTTCTGCTTTATAATGTCCTTCTGGATTTTTTTCACTAGCTACTTCTGGTGCAACTAAACACACTCTCCATGCTAAGAAACCATCTGGAGTACCTAAATCTAATTCTGTAAAAACATCACCAATATCATCTGAATTTTTACTAACTTGAATTCGTACTTCATTTAAGTAGTTATCATTTGGTTTATTTATATCCAAATTAACTCCTAATGCTTTTTCAAGATACTCTCGTTCTTCCCATGTTAATGGCTCTACAAATCTACCATTGTCATATTTAGGGCATATAATACTTCTTGATGTCCCAGTTAGCATTATTTGTTCACTCTTGATTCTATCTCTATCAGTTCCTACAATAAAAGGAGTTTTTCTCACAGGTACAGGACGTACTTTTACTATTTTTCCAGGTATTAAACAGGATTTAGGTGTAGTATTTTCTACTACACCTTTTCCACTAGCACTCGAATTTGTCATGACTTTTTCTTTTTGTATTTATTATACTATGTTTTTATTATCTGTAAAGAACAGCAGGTATTAATCTAATAACCTTAGTAGGATTCCAAATAATAGAACCAATCCAAGACATATAATGGATAACATCCATATCTGTTTCAGTTGATACTATAGCTGGCATCTTTTCAGAACCACGAGATCCAAATGCTGATCTAATACCTAATTGTAATGCGTAAATATCATTCTCACCTTCTAATTCTACACGTTGGATATTTGGACGACCATTAGTAGTACCAAAGTCTAAAATATCATATTCGTATGAACTAGCACGACCACCATTTTGATATAACAATTTATTACGAGTTGGATTATCTTTATGTGGAGCATGCATGAATGTTACTTTAACACCATTAACATCAGCATAACCAGTAATCTGACCTAAGTTTACATGAACTTTATTACCTGACCATTGATAAGCACGACCAGTAGTATCCCCCATATAAGCTGGAGTTGTATATGTAGAAATCAAATCTCTACGTAACATTTTATGCAAATCTACTAGACCATATTCACCTGCCATAATTGTAATAGCACGTTTATCTTCAGGCACTTTAGTTACAGATGCATCCAAAATAACTTTAGTGATATAATCTACTGATAAACCACCTGGATAGTATGGGTGAATATTACCTGCTGACATAAGTTCATATAATCCTGAACCTTCATCTGCTGGCATACCTGTTTGTGAATCTACGTTAGCAGTTGTTCCATCAGCTAATTTGTTAGATTTGTCATACAAGAATTTTTTAGCTCTATCAACTCTGTTCATTTTTAAAAATGTGTACCAATATGCATCAAACCAAATTTTGTGTTGATTACCATCAGAATCTAAGAATTTGAACATATAAACATTATCACCATATTTACCTTCACGATAAACTGAACCAGGTACTTTAATCATAGTACGGAATTGAGACATTCTATTCTCAAATTCAAATGGACTAGTAAATGTAGGTTGATAACCATCACGTGAAAAGTCATTTGCAACCAAACCACCATCACCTGACCATCTTGTTCCAGCTTTTAACTCTTCTTTAGGAATATATACCCCATCAGAACCAGTTAATTGACACCTGTATCTCCAACGTCCAGCTTCAATCATTGTAGGTTCTTCAAGAATCCATAATCTATATAGATCAGGTTTCATACCTACGATATGTTGTTTACTACCAAACAACTTTTCTCCAAAATCTAAGAAGAAATCTGTAGAGTTTGCACCAATATAAGGTGTAGATGTACCTACAGGAATACTACCTGATTTATCTTCCCATGCTTGAATTAAAGGAATATTCTTCTCTGTCATACCAACACCTAACCAACGATATACTCTATCTTTAGCTTTAAATACAGGATATTGATTTACATGAGAAATAATATCGTCTCCAAAAGTAGATTCGAACATTTTCTCTACCATATCAGATGCATAATAAGGCATCTTTTTATACATATTGGCTAAGTGGGTTTCCATTGTTAACCCAGTATGCCATTGACCCTCATATAATTGAAAGGGTCGAACTTGACCTTTTTGTACTGCCATTGTTATTTATTTATTGAGTTTAAAATTTTACCGTTTAGCAAACGTTTTCATGTAACTCTTAGCGATACTTCCACCAATGTCATCATCATTATTAGTTAAATCAACATTAGTCTCACTACCTTTACTAGGATTCTTTAAGAACTGTGACTTTAACTCCTTAACTTTACCTGTTTCAATATTCTTTATAATTTTATCCCAATTTCCATCTAAAATACCATAATGTGCTAATGCAGATAATAATATTCTACTTTTTACTGGGTCTTGTGATAATTTATTAAATACATCATTAGATACTGCTAATTTAGTAATTGCTTTTTTGTCACTTTCTTTAAGTTTAATCGTAGGAATAAGTTCTTCAGATTTTAGAATAGTACTAGAAATATTATGGTATAATATCTTTTCTTGATCTACTCTTTTTTGTTCTTTTTCTTTAGCTTCCTTTTTTAACGTTTCTTTTTGTTGTTTACTTTGTTTTTGAAGTTTAGGATATATTTTTTCTACTTCAATATTAAATTCTTCTAAATCTTTTGCACGTTTCATATTACGCATAATATCTTCATCGTCCATATCTTTAGTTTTATAAAAATCAATATATGCTTTTTCTTTAGCTGTTTGATCTTCTCTAATTTTATCAAATTCTATTTCATCATAATTATTTTCTTTAACTGTTTTAAAGAAATTTAATGCGTCCCCTCCTTCTTCTAAATACGTAAGTAAACCATTATATTTACTATCCATATAATTATGATAATCATTTTTATATGCGATAGCTTCTTGTTCAAATACATTTAACAAATCTTCATCAGATTCTACATTTTCTGGTAAATCTATAGTAAGTACTTCTTTCTCTTTTAACCTTTGGAGTATAGGATTATAATCTAATTCATAAGTAGGAGCTTCTACTTCTGCTTTTTTATTATCCTTTTTAGTTTCTACTTTTTTCTCAGATTGTTTAGTCTTTTTATCTTTAGATGTAGACTTGGGTTCTTCTTGTTCATCTTCATCATCATTCTCTGGTTTTATAACATCATCATCATCTTCTGTAGATAAAAGAACTTCTTCTTTTTCTATAGGTTTCTTTTTAGATGTAGCTTTAATAGTCTTTTCTATTTCTGCTGTTTTATCTATAATTTCACCACCTTTAGGAACACTAGATATATCAGTTCCATCTCCTTCAAACATTTTAGGTAGATTAAATATATCATCATCATCTGGAATAACCAATGTTACTTGGTCGTCATCATCATAAATAGATTTTGCCATTTTTTTTAAATCTCACAAATTTAATTATATTAATTGTCATTTTACAAATTTTTAGAGTCAAAATAAACTTTAATTATAGCTATTGACACTATATTTTTATTACAAATAGATAACTATTAATTAGTTGTACTTTTTTTACTATGAGCTATCTTTAATTTAGTCTGATTATCTTTTTCAGTCAAGTCTAACTGTAGTTTACGATCTTTTTCTGATTGTGTTGCATCATGTGTTCTTTGTTTTTCTTTATCAGTATTAACTAATTCTTGTTTTTTTAATTCTATATTATCATCTATACCATTTAAATTAGTATCTTTATAATATTGACCAAATACATCAGCATTAGCTTTATCTTGTAATTGCAATTGTAATTTCATCATATCAGTTTCTCTTTGGAAAGCCATTTCTTCTAATTTATTTTTATGCTGTAATGCTAACATTTCTCTTTGTACATCTAATTGTTTTTGTTGCATTTGTAATTGTTGTTGCTGATTTTGTTGTTCCATTTCTATCTTTTTATTTTCTCCAACTTTTAATCTATTAATCATATCAGTTGGACTATTTGACAACATCATTTCAGCTACATCAGATATTTGTACTGACCCATTTTGTACAGCTCTACTTAATATATCACCTTTTAATATACGTTCAAATTCTTGTAATTTATACGAATTAGTTATTTGTATATCATATTCTGCTTCTGAAAATAATGCACCATCAATCTCTATTAGTTTTATTTGTTGGTCATCTAGTATATTTTGTACTAATACTTTTTTATCTTTTAAACACCATTTAGCTTGTTCTAAAAAGAATCTTAATACATCTAGTTTAAATTCCTCATGCATATTAAACAAATCCTCTGTTTGAGTTGCTGAATACGCTACAGCTTGATTACTTGTACCTAATCCTTGAGAAGGTGCTATATCACCTTGTCTTTGTGGGCTAACTCCACTAAGTTTATCTATTTTAGATTCTATATACTCTAAATATCTTATTATTTGGTCAATCTCAGTAGTAGCAGTCATATCTATATAACCAGTTTGAGACTGCATATTACCTACAGCATGTCCTTTATTATCTTCTTGAAAACTATTACGTAGTGCTATACGATGTGTTTTTATAAAATTAAACCAACGTTTTAAATCCCATTTACTACCATCTTCCATCATACCTGTAGGAATACTAGCAGTATCTATATTGGCAATTCTACCTAAGTTAGTTAACCATAGGTGTTTTAACTTTTTAGCATATACTATATATTCATAAGCAAATTCTTTAATAGAATCTACTATACTATATGCTCTACCACTATTAATATTAGATACTATACCTACATAAGGTGGTCTACATATTGCTGGATTAGTTATACTTCTATACTGAACTTCATTAACTTTAATATCAGCATAAATATCATATCCTATTTTAATACCAGACATCCACTCATTTATCCAAAACCAATCTACAGTTTCTCCAACATCTTTATTAACTTTATACCATTCAGGTACAAATTTATGCTGAGTCTCTCCAAATTCATCTGGATAACTTAAATCACCAATTTTACGTTGAGACAACCAATTTACTCTTACTACTAGAATATTACCTTGTCTATCATACCATGTATAACCAAATGGGGAAAATCCTGTTTCAGAATATGACATATCATCTAATGGTAACATTACATTGTGTATATTTACAAATGGTGCTACTTGTGCAGTTTTAATTAAACTACCACTAGATGTTGTCCCATAATTAAGATAATTTTCTAATTTAATTAAATCTTCTTCTTTTATCTTTTTACCAAATTCTGTTAATATAGCAGATATACTATAGTATCCCCATTCTACTATAATAGTAGCATCTTGTATTTTATTAGACTGCCCATTACCATACCACATTATTTGTAATGGATTAGTTTTTCTTATATAAGGCTCACCGTTAGCATCTCCTATATATACAGATTCTTCAGCAGCTATACATAAATCTTTCCAACAATCATTCATCTTCCATTTAAACTGTTGTTTAGGTAGAAAATGTTTTAATGTATTATTAGCCATTGTTTCATGTATAGTCTGAGCATCTTTATTTTTCCATTGTAATAGTTGCTCAGTTCGTTTCTTTACTTCATCTTCACTTAATTGCTCTTGTAATAATTCATCTAAAAATTTATTAACTTTATCTTTAATAAGTCTTTCCTTCTCACTTACTGCATCTGCATTTACTACATAAGCTCTAGGATCAAAATTACGTTTTAATTCTTCACCAAATAATGTCTTTAATGGTGCTAATATAATAGCATACCCATCTGAATCTCCAAATAATTCATATACATCATCATCCATATCATCCTGTTCCAACATTAATGGATTAAGATGTGCTAGTAATTTTTTCCTATCAAATTTGCCATGAACTATACTATAGTTCTCTACTTTATCTTGCTTACTCTTTCTCATATAATCATTTGTGTAGAGTACTTTATTAATACCGCCATCTACACAATCTTTTTGCCATTTTTCATCTTGTTTCTTCTCAGTATCAACTAATTGACTTGGGAATACACTAGATGTAATACTTAAACCTGTTATCATTATTTTAATTATTAAATTTCAATTACCAGCAAAGATAATTATAAATTCTCATAAAAAAAAATTGGTATAGATAATTTTTTTAATTATGTACTTTTATCATACCATTTCTATCTATAGTTATAGCAGGTTGTTTAGTTCTATTACCAGATAATTTATGCCAAAATGGATCATTTAATACACTTTTATGAGTATTTGTTCTATCCTGAACTATCTTAACTTTTTCCTCTAAATGTAATAATGCATAACTTAATGCGTCTATTCTATCATAATTACCTTCTTTACACCACTGTTCCATTTCTTGTAGTAATGGAATACTTCTGATAGTGTTACACATGAATCGTGTCTTTACTTCTCCATTTTCCGTTACTTCATTCTCTATAACTTCTTCCATCCATTTTATTATATATTGTCTACCTAATGCTTTAACTTGCCCACGTGGGTCAGATTTAACACCTATATTATTACCCATTCCCCTAGCACCTATATTCATATCCCTAAATAATGATGGAGTTTCAGCTAATAAATGTGTACAATTATATTTATTAAAATGTTCAAATACACCTACTATATTTACTTCTAATAGTGTTTGACAATTATAAAATAGTAATAATCTACGTAATTGTTCATAAAATGTAGCAGCTAATCTTGGTCTACCTGTATATTCAGCTACTATACGTCTAGTAAATCTATTTAATATAAATGTACTAGCTAATGAAAAATTATCCTTCACATCATCTCTATCAAGATTAATAGGATCTGTTCCTGCTACATACCATCCAAAACCTATTTTTCCTTTACTATCTGGTACAGGCATTTCATAAATAACTATACACCCATCTTGTTCCTCTAGTCGTTTACCCTTTTTAGTATCAAATTCCATTATAGGTTTTAATATGGGGTTTACTTTAAAGTCTACTATACCATCAGTTTTAATTATCATCTCTCCTACATAAGCACTCCCTTTATATATAGGATTAACCATTAACTCTGCTTTTTGTTCACGTATCATTTGTAGATCAAATGGACTACCATCAGTTCGCATAATAGCATCATCTATAGTAAATGGATGCTCTGCCATTCTTTGTCTTAATACTAATGGATTACCTTTTTTAGTCTCTCTTTCTTTTAACTCAGATTGTAGTGCAGTACATATGTCTGAATTACCATGTTTATCTATATTACCTTCTCTACATATATAATCTGGTACAAAAAATCCTATTCGTTGTCGTATCCTATTTCGTTCCCATATATTAGGTATTCCATATATATTAAAACTATTAGGATCTCTAGTCATACGCTCTAACCCCTCAAACCCACTACCAATTGTGCCACCAGTTCCAAACGATATTAACTGTCCATACACATAGTCTCCAGCTTCTACAGAACTCCTACTAATCTCCCATGCTTGTTGTATACATGCATTATTACCTGACTCTTCGTATAATATTAATTGACCCCTAAGCCCTCTCATTTTATCTGGCTTACCTTCTAGTGTTATAGCTATCATTTCTGACATATAACCTTTTTGTATTTTATTACCAGTTTCAGGATCAGTTTCCCAATATGATGTTCTTCTTAACTCATCAGTATCTTTTACTTGACGCCTTTTACCAAATGCTGTAAATTCATCTATAAATGCTAAATGTTCCGATACCTTATTAATTAAACCATCTTTTTTAGTTAGATAATCCCATGATTCCGCCACAGCATATCCTTTACTCTTTGGTATCATATAAAAATTACGAGTTAACATACTCATAGCTTTAAATGAAAAACCAATACCTCTTTTCTTTAAACAACTAGCATGTTGCCCACGATTTCTAGCTTCATCTACATATAAAAACCAAAAATAGTCTATATCATATATATCAGGTAATGCATAAGTACGTTCTGACATTACTTTACCAGTTATAGGATTTTTACCTATTTCTTTTACTCTATGTATTGGACTAAATGTTAAATACCAATAATAATATCCTGTTATTTTCCATATTTGTCTATCTATATCACAATCTATACCATCTATACATTTACGTTGTTCTGACTCCCAAAATTTAAAATATGCACTATCTGGGTGTCCATTATATCGTAAATTAGTATAATATCCATTTTCTTGAAAGAATTGTCTAGTAAGCAAAAATGGAGAGAAGTCTGGTAACTTTTCTCCATTACAAAAATGCTGTACTATTTTATATTCAAAACTATCTGGTGGATATGACTGCCCTAATGTAGTTGATAACTCATTATCATCTATTGGTATAGGGATATTAAATTCTATTATATTTTCTGGTATATCATATTTCTTTATAACTTTTTCCATAGTACCCCTTTCTGTAATCTTTCTACAGGAATATAACTATTAGGATTAGTACTATTAACTCTACATTTATATCTATTTATTCTATATTTAAAATTAATAGGCTCATCTATTAACTCTATTTGATATTTTCCTGTATTATCAACTAATACATTACCTTTTCTAAAATATTCTTTGTCGTCACATTCAAAATCTATATAAAAATATCCATAATTTATACCAGGCATTTGATTATGTATTCCTACAAAATCAATTCCTCCTCCTACTCTTTCATAAGCAAAGTCTATTGGGTAATATTTATTACTCATATTAAATATTTATTTGTTTGTCCATTTTATGATTTTCAAATAATCCTATTCTACCACCACCTCTAACTTTACCTTTGTCTGTCTTTTCTTCTTCTTCCATTTGTAGTAACTCTTGTAACCCTTTACGTACTCCTGCCATCTCTTTTAAATTTCGCATTAAGTCTGTTGCCTTATGAATAGGTTTTCCTGTATCAGTATCTCGTTCATTTAAATCTATTTCCTCAAAGAACTTCTTTAAATTATCAGCAGCTTTTTGTGCAGCAATTACTAATTCTGTAGTAGCTGAATAATTATGTTTTTTATATTGTTCTATAGCATCTTTTATTATTTTATCTACTTTCCAATCTTTAGGCATCATGTCTTCTTTTATCATTTTTAACCGTTCTTCTGGTACATATTCTTTATATACATTTAATCTATCTAAACTACACATAAAATATACAAATGTTAATTCTTTGATCGCCAACTTTTTATCTTTACTTTTATCTCTATTCCATACAACAGCATAAGCATCTATAACTAATGCTTCTGGTTGTATAACTAAATTATTTTCACTATTAAGTTCTATTAATTTATTCATGTTTGTCTTATTACTCTATCATTATTATGTGGGTCATCCCCATGATGTATATCTTTATACTCTTCTACACCACCACCTAATTCCCACCAATTAGTTTGTTTTCTTTCATCTTCATGATAACTAATATCTAAATCCGGTTCAGTTCTAATTCTAATTGTAGGAGCTATAGATGGGATATATTTAGGATATAATAATTTCATATTGTTAAATCTATTACCACACTCACATGTTTTAAAGTCTTCATCCATATTTTTTTGATTACCATAATATAGTATAGGGTTATTTTTAACCATTTTCTTTATATCATCATTATCATACTTATATTGTGGTTTATATCCCCGTTTACATATAAATTTATTACCACATTTACATTCATATAATGTATCTTCAGTCATACATTCTATAGATGTAGTTTCTTTAATATTATACTCTCTACCCCAAAGACTCACTATGTAATTTGTCATTGATTTTTTTGTATCTAAAATATTTATTTATTGCAGATTTATCTATACAAAATACTCCAAAATTAACTAATCTTGCATAATCATAAGTAGTACTATCTTCTAAATTAGTATTTCTAATATTATCTGCTATTAATGCAAATTGACTACGAACTATTATTCTAATTTCTGCTATAGGAATATTATGTACTTGTGCTAATTCTCTATATAACTTAATAACCCCTTCCTGTTCCTGTATTCTGTTAACGTCTGACATATCCTACCAATGGTTTATTTTTACTTAACAAATCTATTAACTTATCAACATTAATATTAACTATAAGATTACCAACATTCTCAACACTAACTTCACATCTAGTTTTATATATATTATTCTTATTTCGTATTATTTCACCAACACTTAATATTCTATCTGGTCTAACCCATATTCTACATTTAATATTTTTAGCTATTAACTTTTGAGTACCATCTTTTTTATTTCTAACTATATCATTTAATACCTGGAGTTGTACCATAGTTTATTTGTAAATTAATATTAATTTGATTATCTTTATCTGGATATACTATATAATTTTCATTTAACTCTTTACCTTGTATAATACTTCCTTGTAATCCCTTTTGTTTTCTAAATAAACTTATATTATTATTAAATGTACCTACATCTACTTTTAATCTATCCATCATTTCCTTTCGAATAACAGTACTAAATATAATTACATTTCGTTCTTCTCTAGTTAAATCTTTATACTTATTATTCTGATATAACAATTCAGCAAACATATATTGTTGTTGTCTAGTAAGTTCTAACTTATATAAAATATTTATTATTCCTATATATGATTTATAGAAGGTAAGTTCATTTACTCCTAATCGTACTTGTTTTACCATTATTTTCTCCAGTTATGTATTTTATTTGTTCTTTTTTCAACTTACTTCTATTATTAATTTCAGTTAATTCGTAAGTTCCAGTACTGCATAAATAGACTATATATTTTATTCCTGTACGGTTACATAGTCTATCTGCTAGTACTTTAACTTGATCTAATGTTAAAACCACATTTATTTAGTAAGAAAATCTTCTAATTCTGCTAACTCTACACCAGTTGTTTCATCTGTAATACCTAATCTGTTAGCAAATATAATAGCATCAGCAAACTTAGCTTCTTCTTCTATTTGTTCAGTAACAAACCATTGTAATTCTGCAAACGTTACTTTATCAGTATTAAATATTGCACTTGCTAATTTAGTATAATTATCTGTTACTACTTGTTCATGCTCATAAGATTTAGTAATAACATCTAGTAATGATTTAAATTCTTGTTGTGGTACAGGAATAACTTGTAACACTACTTTACCATTCCTATCATTAATATAATCTTCTAATTTTCTAGCATGACTAATTTCTTCATCACCATACTTACGATATTTATCTTTAGCTTTAAAGAATCCATAACAATCACACCAATTAGACATAGCCCAATAAATGTATGCTGATTGATATTCACCTTTAATTCGTTCATTAAGTAGTTTTTCTACTTCTTCTGATATTCTCTTTTTAAGTTCCATAGTTATTTAATTTTAATTGACTCAAATTCTTCTTTAATTTTATTAGCTTTTTCTTTATAGAAATTTATCATAAATTTCCACATTGTTTCACCCATTTCTTTATCTTTACTACCTATAGTATATATTCTTTTTCCTTTACTAAAAGCTCTATGTATTGATCCTTGTGTTAATGGATTTTCAACTACTAATTTATGATCTTCTACACATAAATTATCTTTAGCTACTAAATCAATTTTAATCATTCCTACTTCACCTATTTCTAAATACTTCTCATATTCTTTTACTACTTCAGAATAGGTTTTATAATCTTCACTTAATTCTTGTAATTTATCAAAATTTTCTATTTGCATATTATTTAATTTGTAATTATTAATTTATCAGTTAATTTAGTTTTACTAACTATTTGTACAAACTTATCTTGTACATCTTTTGGTAATGTTCTAAATAATTGAGTTAAGTTCTGTAGTAAATATTGTTTATGTTCATCTGTTAATTCTTCTTCAAATAATACTACTCTCTCATATTCTCCAGTCTCTTGATTAGTAACTATATCAAATGGATATAACATTAATCCTTCTTTTTGTGCTTTCTCGACTTTAAGTTGTAATTCTTGTTGTTTTTGTTCATTCATTATTCAAACGTTTATTTTTAATTATATTTATAGTATTTCTTAAATAATAATCTTCATCCATATCAGGTACTTCTTTTTGTAGTTGTTTATATGTGTCTCCATATTCTTTACTTGCTAAATCAATACTTATTATATTAGTGTTATTCCATTTAATTAATCTATCTAAATATTCTTTAGCTTTATTTAAATCTTCTAATTTAGTCTTACTATCTTTCTTTCCAGCACGTGTTATATATTTAATTATATTACCTTCACTAAACCCTAATTCATGTCTATTACAGAATTCTATTACATCAAATTCTCCTGCTTTATAATATTTAGGTTTATATAAACTATGAGATTGATTAATTATAGCTTTTTTAAAATCACTTTCAATTGTGATTAAATCTTCATCAATTATTTTAGTCTTTTTCAGTTTGCTCATTTATTCCAAATAGTTTTTGTTCAAAATTAGTTTCAAATATTGTTGGTGAACTTTTTTGATAATCTACATCATCTGTATATTGTATAATTTCATCTACACAATATTCATTTTCACCTTTTCCGTTAATAGGATATGTTGTTACTGGCATATTAAATTATTTGTTGTTTAGTTCCAATTTCAAATTTATCTATTATTTCTTGTTGTGGTAATCTATAATGCCAATCCATATTTAATTCAAACATTTTATTAGTTCTAAATTGACGTTCTTTAAATAATTTTAAAGTTCTATTAATTCCTATATTTTTATAATGTAATAATTTTATATTACTATTGTATATATTATCATTATAACATACGTGTGCGCCTACACTATATTTTATTTCATTTATAGTAGGTTTGAATAATATACATTTATCATATAATGTATCTTTTATTCCTGTTCTAATTTGTTCCGTTATAGGTTTTAAATATTCTAATTCTTCTAATTTACTATACATTTGATACCCTTCTAATTTATAAATACTATATCTTTTTTCTAATTCATTTTCAAAGTTACATAAATCTATAAATTCATCCATATCACATACTATTACATAATCAGCTTTAGAATCTTTCCACACTGTACTTTTTAATTCTATTAATTTGAATTCATCTTGCTGATTTTCCGTATCATATTTTATAATAGTTAATGGAATTCTATATTTAAGACATTCGTATATTAATATTTCACATGATCTATCAGTACTTTTATTATCATATACTGTTATACTATCTACTATAGTACTATAGTGCCTTATAAAAAATGGTATCATAAACTCTTCGTTATAACAAAATGTAAATAAATCTATCATACTATTATTCCCAATCCATAATGTTTTGGATAATTATAATAAGTTTTACCAATTAATTTACATATATCTTTCACAGCATTATTAACATCATTAAAAGATACTGTATCATGAAACAATGTCACATCACTATGATTAACTGACCATAACCCACATTCATAAGTATGTTCATAATCATGAACTATATCTACATGTATTAAATTATAACGATTTTTATTATTTTTTATAAACTCTTTATAATCACTTTTTATTAGTACTATATTATCAAAATCTTTTAAATTTTCTTTTGTACTATTTAAATGACATTGTTTTACCCCACTATGTATATCTCCTGTAAAAGTATCTACACCTACTACTTGAGTAAAATAATTTGCAAATGCTGCTGTAGAAAACCCCCACTCTACTCCAAATTCTAATGCAATATTTGTATTTATATTAAACCTAACAAGTATATCATATATTATAGATTCTAATCCTACCCACGCAGTACCTAATTTTATTAACTTTTTAGGTGTATTAAATATTGTTGGTTTATACTCAATTATAGTTTGTTCCATCCTCTATGTCCATCTTTAGCATGTAAATGTTTACATTTAATATCATGATTATTATATAAATTATAACCTTTATCCCCAGCATCTACACTCATCCATGCATCTGGAAATGCTCCTTTATTACTATCATCTATTCTAAATACAGTATCTTCTATTAATTTTCTATTATACAATGAACAACCACTTAATACATGATGAGTTTGCTGTACTCCTATTTTATTATAATCATGAAATCCTTTATAATATAGTCCTCCTATAATTCCCCAATTAACAGTTTTACTTATACTATTATATAACATTTCTATTCCGTTATCAGGAAGTATTAAATCACTTTCTATTATAATAAAATTATCATACTCAGGTTTACTAATAAAATCATTACGTAAATAATTTACTGATTCTACTACATTCCTTCTAAATAATGATTCTTTAGGTGTAATAGGTATATCAATATGAGTTATATTATTAGTATATAATGTTTTTAACTTATTAAAATACTCTAAATTATCATTGGTATTATCTACTATATAATACTTATACTTTTTTAATTCAGGTTGTTCAAAAAACTCTTTGTCACAATATTCCTTTACCTTGTGTGTATAAATAGCAATATATGGATTTATACTCTCCATGTGTTAAGTTGTTTTAAAAAATTTTCCATTATCTGGTTAATATTATATTCTTCTTCTATTTGTTCTTCAGCTAAATTTATTATTTCTGGTAATACTAATTTAAGTCTATGCTCTATTAATTGTAATTTACTCACTAATTCCTTTATATTACTAAATAATATTCCATTATGCCCATTATTGATGTCCTTACTATATGTACTTATATTACTTGCAGCTAGTATACATTTAAAATATGTAGCTTCTAAATATTTTAAATTACTTTTACATTTATTGAATGTATCAATTTTTAAAGGTGCTAATACTATATTAAAATCATTGAATATAGAATAATAATCTTTAGTTTCCACAAAATCATGATATACTAAATTATCTACATATTTTCCATTATCTGTGAGTAAATTAAAATAATGGTCAAACTCTTTATTTTTTCCTTTACCATATAGATGTAGTTCATAGTTTATACTGTTTTTCATTAATTCTCTATTTAATCCTTTAATTACATCTATATCTTGACGATGACAAGTACCACCAGTATATGCAATTTTTAATTTACTATAATCCTTTTCCTGTACTTGTGGAAAATACATATACTCACTTTGATGTATAAAGTTAGGTATTACAAATACATTTTTATTATACTCTTTTAATTTATCCGCTAAAAACTCATTAGTAGTTGTTATTATATCTGCTGCTCGTAGTACACTACTTATTCTATCTGTATTGGATGTTTTATAAAACTTATGTAATACATGATATTCTGGCAATATATGATAATCATCACTATCTACTATTACAATTTTACCTATACTATGGAGTTGTTTAATTAACTCTAAACTACAAAATCCTGTATGTAGTACTATATATTTATACTCATTAAAATCACTCTTTCTCATCTTTATATCACCATCACACTCTAATATCTTTGTTCCTACACCCATTGATGATAACTTAGAGTATGGATTAATTAGTCTATACAATGGACAAGCAGTGCGTGGTAAATAACTGAGTACCAGGAATTTAGAATTAAAAGAAGTATCCATATATTAATCCGATTAAACATGATATAGTTAGTATTACTATTAATATAAATAAACATCCTTCGTATTCTTTTTTTTCTAAATCTATTTCATTTACCATAATCCATTACGTCTATTATTTGGATCTTCGTATTGTAAATCTATTTCTAAATACTCTGGTTGTATTATAGCTGGTATATCTAACATACTGTCTCTCCATTTTAAATATTCTACAGTTTTATATTGTAGATCCCATTCTCTTAAATACTGTTCATATAACTCTAACCAATTATCATTAGTTAATTCAAGTATTCCTTTATTTCGTAATAATAAAGGGTATCTAATTGGGACTTCAAAAATATCAATAACTTGTCCATTACCATCTATTAACCCTCCTAATTTACGTGGTTTATTATATTTCTTATACATAACAGTTTTAAACTCTTCAAATGTATATGGTTTATTTATTATTGATAGGTTATCAAATATTTTACTCATTATAGTAATCCTTTAATTTCTTCTTCATAATCAGCGCGTTTTTCAAGTTCTTCCTGTATCAATTGTTCAGGAATATGATTTACTAATTCTATTGAATATGTTCCATTACCATTCAATATAACTAGTTTTGATGTTTCAAACTCATCAGGTTTAACTCGTAGAATCAGATGGTTTGGTAACTCAATGAAACCCAATAACTTATAAGCCCCTAGTTGTAATTCATACTCCATTCTCTTACTCTGTGGGAATAATTTAAATGGTTCTTTTAACTTATTATAAGTCTTATCTATATTACTAGATGTTTTCCAATCTACTATTAAATATTTTCCTGTACTGGAATGTTGTAATAGTAGATCAATAGTACCTGCTAATTTATACTTTTTAGAATACACTCTTAACTCAACACCTATTACTTTATAATCTTTCAATATATCTTGTAAGAATAATACTACTGCTTTTTCTCGTGGTAAATCAGGTATAGTATTTTCATTATCCATTATATACATTTCTGCAAAACAATGTGTTCCTGTACCGTAAGAATTACTACGCTTACTATTTAAGTTCCAGTAGTGGACTAACTTATCTGGAGATAATGATGGTTCTCCTTTTGTCTTATGAGAATGTCGTACTCCTATAGCTGTATTCATAGGCTCAAATGGTTTAGTATATTGCTCTAACCAATGTGTAACTCTTTCTAATGAAACACCCTCTATTATATAATGTTTACCTTCTTTATCTAATTCTATAGACTTTTTATGTGGGTTATTATGTTTCAATGTACCTTTCATTTTAGTGGAATATCAGTACAAAATTCATCTATTTCCGGTACATAATATTTACTTTCCATGTGTCAAACTGTCTAATTTACGTATGTATAATACACTATCTATACTCTTTTGTAAACTATCTATACGATGATCTATCCTAGTATTAACCCTATCTATCATCATAATAGCCACACCATACAACATAACTACAAATATACTAATCACGCCAACCGTAATAATCAATTTCCTCATATTCAACAAATTAATTAAACATATCATTTAAATTATGTGCAAATATAATTAAAAAAAGTGAGACTACCAAATAATTTTCCTACAATTATAATTATAAAAATGAGAAAGTATTGAGTGTTATAGAGTAATGTAGATAGTGGTAAGGTATATGATGAGATAGTAGTAATGTAGCTATAAAAATTTTTTATAAAATTTTGTAAGTAATGATATAGTATTAATTTTTAAAATTTTATAAAATTATATGTTATTGAGAGCAAGTACCACCTAGACAAAATACCACTCCTCAACATTGACGACCAAACAGGGGACTGGGTCGCGAATAGTGAATATAGTAATATATTTACTAAGTACAATAATCCCCATGAATTACCGGACTTTATGTAGGTAGTTCTGCAAGCAGTTGTTATCAGTCCTATAACAATTGTGTAAGATACCTAAAGTTCTGATGAACTATGGACAAGTTCTGCGTATGAAATAACGCTGTTATATTAATAAATTATTAAAACCGTAAATACAATGGTAACAGGAATGGTATTAGCTACAGTTGAAAATCGTAGCCAGTTTACAGACAAAGCAGGTAAAGTACACTCTGCTACAGATAAAAACAATGCCCAAAATGTAATGCTTAAAGTGATTTCGGGTAAAGCACCAAATCGTTTATTCTTGAGTGGTACAATTGCACAACGTACAGGATTAGTAGTTGGTAAAACTTATTTACTTAACTACAATGAAGCTGAAGCTGATGCATTCGGAAGAAGAATTAATTGGAGTAAAATTGCAGAAGCTTCAGTAATGGACGTATTACAAGGCTCAACCTTATTAGGTAAAGCTGAAATATTCAACATTGATGAAATTGCTACTCCGGTTACCAAAACTACCGAACAGGCAATTGAAGACTTGTCTTTAGTACATTAAAAAATTAGATACACTCTAACACTATAAGTTGGAGTGTATCTTTTAAAAGCTTAATTACCCTAACATTTGAATAAGTACAGACAGTTGTAAGTGGGAAGGGTTAGGGTTAATTAAGCAATTGGACAAAATAGTGCTAAATAATTGAGTGACAGAGTTGTCATAGTTGGACAATTTATGTAATGGCTTGATCTTGAAAGGGTTTAAGTTATAACGTTACACAATTATAAGGCGAAGGTGTATATTATATATAGTAGATAATATATATATAATATAAGGGTTAAGTTTAGTGATGAGATAAAGGTAATAAATGACTATTACTCCTACACTACTATTCCAACTATTAAAACAACTATGAATTTTAACAAATTAATTAATAATAGCTAATATAAACTAAAACCTCTGACGAGTCTTTGAAAATTAAGACGAAATATTCTCATTTTCATTCGAAAACTCTCAACGTTACGTAAACTTCACTGAGAGTTGAAAAATTATAAAGAGAAGGACTCTCTTTAGCAGTATCAGATAGTTACAGCAGTCATAGTAAAGTATTATTTACATCACCAAGAATCTATGTCAATTATGTGTTACTTATAATGTCAAGTTTACTTACTTACATTGTAAACTACATTATACATTTGTCCTTCTAATTAACTATTAATCATTATTTTATAAATTGTAGTATATTAATTTGGTAATCTCGATATTTCCATTATCGGACATATTATCAATTTAACTTTACTACTAATTTCTATACCACTAATTTGGTAGATTAAATATAATTTATTAATTTTGTATTCCTCTACCAATGCATATAATTAATACTATAATATGATAATAAAGTGCTGCTGTTATTACCACAAGTAATGTTCATGTGAACAGATAACAAAGGTTAATCCTTATATAGAGAGCTGAAATTTATCATATTAATTTATATAATAGATATATAAACACGATAGGGAGCATATATAACTTTAGCTCGTACTCCTAATAAGAGTAAGGATAACGGTTGATTCCGTATATCGTTAAATAAAATATCTATTTACATAGGTAAAAGTTATACACAGACTACATACTGATAGAAATTAGATAATGTGCGCACATGATTCTATAGTCTGAGTATCGCCTATGTTTAATAATAATATAACAAACTCTTTCAAATTAAAACAGATATTACTAATGGAGCAAGGAGATGTAAGTATAGCTATATTAGCCATTCTCAACCATGTACACTCTATAGAGATAGAGTAATATCTAAATGTTAAACATTTACAACTAAGTTTGATTAATAATTAGGTAAGAAAACCTGTAGAAATTACAGTCAATTAGACTTACAAGAAGAGATTCTTATAATTAATCAAACTACTAAGATAGTTGTTGTTTTAAAATGATAGTGATATGCCATGTGAGAAGGCAGCATGCAAACTGGATGTTATACCAACCATAGAGTTGTGAAAAGTCAGTTCATATCACTACTACCTTACTTAGAAGGTAGAAGAGTTTGTTTTTTAATATTAACAATTTAAATTTATATAATATGAGACTTTTAAAGAAAAACTTAGTAAAATGTACTAAATTATTACCACCAATAAACAGTAAGACTATTGGATTATATAAAGGAGTTCCTTGTATAATACATTATAATAGTTATTTTATAGAAGAAACAAAAGAATCTACAGAACAAATTATAACTATTCCTTTATACGAATATATGTACGATAATAAAATAGGATTAGTTACAAGAAAAGATTCTGAATATTGGAATAAAAACATAAAAGAATTACAATGGTATAATTTAATAGTAAAATAAAGCTTAATTCGGCATATATTCCAATAGAGAACTAAATAGCTAATAGTTTTATGACATTGGATACAGGAAAACTTAAATGTATAGGTAGTTCGATTCTACTATATGCCACTATTATTAACAATTAATAATTAAATTAATATGCCAACACGAGAGACATCAAAACTAATACAAAAAAAGAAAATCAAAAAAGCTGTTAAAGAGACAGCTAATACTACTAAAGGAAAAAGTGGTAGTATTGATTATAGTAAATAACCTTATAAAATTATATACAATGAAAACGTTTATATTCGGTTATCAAACAAATTATAATTTAGGAGCATGTATTGTATATGCTAATACAAAAGAAGAAGCTATTAAAATAGCTGATAGTTATGCTTGGGATACAAATAATATACATGAAATAGATACTACAAAATACAATAATGTCTTATTAGCAATAAGAGAAAGTGATTTTTATTTAGTTCCTGAAAGTAAATAAATTGGTTGAAATCCCAGTGTGTTTAATAGAAAACTATTAAGTTAGTAGCTTGGTAATAATGACTGAAATATCTTAGTAGGGATAAGAGCCTACCAGTTAGTAAAAGTTATTATTAATGTTAAAATTTAAACACACAAAATCTCTTATAAAATAACATACTTTTAAGTAGTATAAGAGACTACTAGAAATAGTACTAAATTGTTATAGTTAAAATGAATATAAACTTATAAATATATATATAGATATGAAGAAACTAATTAAAATATCAGACTATTACTATGTAATAGATGATAAAGCAGAAATAAGAAAAAATGATTGGTTAATTGAGAATAATATTTATGTAAATAAAGTATATTCATGTGAAGGTACATTATTAAGACATGATGTTAATCTTAATAGAGATAAAATCATTTGTTCTACTAATCCCTCATTACCACTACCACAAATCACTAATGCAAGTGATGATATGGTAGGTAAAGAAGTTGAAGTTGAGTTTATTTATGAAATACATAGTTATTACAGAGCAAGTGATACTAAAATAGATAAATTCAAAAGTATTCAAAAAAGAGATGATTATGCTTATGAATTAGAACTAATGAATTTCACTACTCATTATGTAGATACAGTTATTCTAAAACCTATTTCAAAAAAAACTTCAATTAATGAAACATTAGAAGAAGTTGCTAAACAATATGAAGATGTTGAAATTTCATGTTGTAATCAAGAAACAAGGTATTATTTAAAAGATACTATTTCAGATGCTTTCATAGCAGGCTATAAACATTGTGAAAAAACAATGTATTCTGCGGATGATATGTTAAAGGCATTTTGTCATGGGGTTTATAAGCAACTTATGGGAAATGACCCAAAATATCTTACATTTGAAGAATGGTTTAAAGAATTTAACAACAACAAAAAATAACTAAAATTTAGTGTGTAATAGATGTCACATTCCAGTCCTAATACAAGATTAACAGTTGTAAGACTTACACACTATTTCTTTTAAAACATTAAAATTTATGAAACAAATATTTGAAGCATTAATAGGATTAATTCCTACACATAAAATAGAACAATTAAAAATAGTTCTACATCATACACAAGGAACAGGTAGTAAAGTTGTTGCTATTATGTCTATTAGTGATATACTTAAATCACTTAAAGATGAAGATACAAGAGCAATGGAATTACTTACAACTCTTTGTAAAATTGCATTAAATAAATAAAACATTAAACAAACTCTTTTATGCTGTATCAAGGTGAGAAACATCTGAGATAGTTTTAGAGTATAAATAAAAACTACTAAGATGTTATTAAAATAATACTAATTTAAAAATATAAACAAATATATGAAAATTAATAGTAAATATAATAAAGTTTTTAGAAAACTATTATTGCAATTTAAAAAATCACAAATACGTGAAGCTAACCTATATAGAGCTGACCTAAGTGAAGCTGACCTAAGTGGAGCTGACCTAAGTAAAGCTAACCTAAGTGGAGCTAACCTAAGTGGGGCTAACCTAAGTATAGCTAACCTAAGTGGAGCTAACCTAAATAAAGCTACCCTAAGTAAAGCTACCCTAAGTGGGGCTAACCTAAGTGAAGCTGACCTGTATAGAGCTAACCTGTATAGAGCTGACCTAAGTAAAGCTAACCTAAGTGTAGCTAACCTAAGTGGAGCTGACCTAAGTATAGCTAACCTAAGTGGAGCTAACCTAAATAAAGCTACCCTAAGTGAAGCTACCCTAAGTGGAGCTAACCTAAGTGAAGCTAACCTAAGTGGAGCTAACCTAAGTGGAGCTAACCTAAGTGGAGCTAACCTAAGTGGAGCTAACCTAAGTGGGGCTAACCTAAGTATAGCTAACCTAAGTGGAGCTAACCTAAGTAAAGCTACCCTAAGTAAAGCTACCCTAAGTAAAGCTACCCTAAGTGTAGCTAACCTAAGTGAAGCTGACCTGTATAGAGCTAACCTGTATAGAGCTAACCTGTATAGAGCTAACCTAAGTGTAGCTGACCTAAGTGGAGCTGACCTAAGTAAAGCTAACCTAAGTGGGGCTAACCTAAGTGGGGCTAACTATAATGAAAATACATCATTTTTTGCATTACAATGCCCAGAAACAGGTGCATTTATATGCTATAAAAAATGTATAAATAATTCTATTGTAGAAATGTTGGTTTCAGAAGATGCTAAACGTAGTTCATCTACTACTAGAAAATGTAGAGCATCTTATATTAAAAAATGTATAACAATATGGGATGAAAATGGAGAAGAGATTGATAGAACATATAGTATTTTTAATAATATTAAAACTACTTATGCAAAAAATCAACCTGTATATCCTAATAATTTTGATGAAAATCGTTGGAATGAATGTTCTACTGGAATACATTTTTTTATAACAAAAAGAGAAGCTGAATTATACAATAATTAATTTAATAAAAATGGGTAAAAGAATAGGAAGAATATTCAGTAGTTCAAAAATAACTACTAAAATAAGAGTATTAAACAATGACTGGTTAAATGAAGATTTACCTTTATTGAAAGAAAATAAAGTACATCCAGATTATAATAGTACTAATTTAGTACTATCTGGGAAAACTTATAAAGAACGTAAAAAATATTTAAAAATATTAATTCCTAATAAATAAAATTATGCCAAAAAGTAAACACAGGGGTAAATCAGGTAAAATGCCTAAACTTACTAATTTAGACATCCAAACAAAAAATAATGATTGGAATAGAAAAATGGAAAAGTATGAAGCTATGTCATTAGAGCAACTAACAGACATTAAAAATACTCATAACTCCGGGACTATAAAGTTATATGGTACTTACAAAGATGCCATGCTAGAATGTTACTACATCAAATTTTATGAATCTAAAACGATACAAGAATTAAAAGAAGTACGTATGCCTAATACTCAACTAGAGTATATGGTATTCAAAAAAGTATACAACAAAAAGGCTCAAGATGCAGAATCTAAATTAATAGTTTCTGAAGTTGTTGAACCAGAAAGTATTACAGAATAATTCAAAAAATTATAAAATATATTTGGAAAAATGATTTAATCTAATTATTTTTGTAGATATAAAAATCTTTAATTTAAGACATCTTTATGTGTTGGAGATGTTCGGGTAGGCTTAAATCATTTTAATAGGGCAATCAACGCTATTTATTTACTTTTTTAGTAATTTCATTAATAACTTAATGTACCCTACTCAACCGATTATTTAGATAATTTCATTAAAATCCTACTTAGATTCTAGTTGAGAAACTATATCTAAGTAGGTAAATTAAAACTATATATCATGAAAAAGAAAATTAGATTTAAATATGAGAATGATATAGGAGAATACTATTCTCATGAAGAATTAATAGAAGATAGTGAAATTGTAGAATCCCCATTACCTTATAAAAGTGTACCAGATGGAAAGTATACTGTAATAGGTGATAAGCAATTTCATAGAAAAGAATTTTGGGTTAAAGATAATATATGGTACTTAATGACCATTTTAACTGAAGATAAAAATCAAATTAAATGTGATGCAGCTGTATTTAGAACATTCCCTAATTTATCATATAAAGAATGGGAACAACTAAAAAAAGTCAAAAAGTATTTAAAACCACAATGGCAATTTTATTTAAAAGTTTACAAATATTATTGTGAACTTGAAAAATTAATAAAAAATACAAGTAGAAAATGCAAAGCTACATTGTATTTATAATATAAAAATATAAACCGCGATGTATGGAAGTGGTCTATCCGCTAAGACTCATAATCTTAGAAACAGTGGTTCGAATCCACTCATCGCTACAATAATAGCTGTGAAGGTTATTATAATACTTCTGTAAACTATATGTAATAAGTGTACATAAAGGCATAGAAGAATAGTAGTATTTGCGATATAGTGCAACGGTAGCATACCCTGTTCCGGTGGGGAGAATGTGGTTCAATTCCATATATCGCAACAATTAATTAAACCATTAAATTTATAGTATGAAAAAGATTGAAGAACTTAATTTAAAAGTATGTCATCATAATATGACACTTGAGTTATTAACTCAATACAACAATTTAAGAAGAAGTTTAGTATA
>Ga0209083_1000383_pt1 | contig 67327 bp, 68 predicted proteins | sample AM7aDNAmetaG_FD_184132 | JGI IMG/M metagenome (GOLD analysis project Ga0209083, IMG submission 184132) | Freshwater microbial communities from Finland to study Microbial Dark Matter (Phase II) - AM7a DNA metaG (SPAdes) (version 3) | ecosystem: Environmental > Aquatic > Freshwater > Lake ... | reverse complement strand
ACTTTGCCAATAGGTTATGCCGATGGTTTCGGGAGAAAGCTCTCGAATAAGGCCGAGGTCCTGATAAGAGGCCAGCGCGCCAGAGTGGTGGGGAAGGTTACTATGGATCAGACAATGATAGATGTCGGCCATATTAAAGGCGTAAAGGTCAGCGACGAGGTAGTGCTGATAGGCAGACAGGGCAAAGAAGAGATCAGGACCGAAAACCTTGCCCGCATGGCAGATTCCATAGCCTACGAAGTCATCTGTGGTATATCAAACCGAGTTCCCCGAATTTATAAGAGATAATCTTCGCTACAAACAGATAGTTCCGCAATTAGTCAACATGGAGGATGATACAGTGAAAAAATATAGTGCATTAATTTCGACGTTAGCCCTAATATTTTTTTCCTTTAATGTGGTAGTGATTGACTTTGCGTTTGCGCTTGCCCCCAGAATTGCCTCACAGGATCCCGATGAGATAGAGCGTATATATGCCGGAGGCCAAAAACTTTTTGCCGCGATGAGAGGGCCCGGAAGCGAGTTACCCCTTAGGGCGTATAAGCCGGGCTGGCAACGTCCGGCGAAAGTTGAAGGTGGAGAGCCAGTGGTTCGCGGGCTCGATTTTGACGGAATCGATTATGCTTCCATTCCCGAAGGTTGGTACAAAAATCTGATACTTTCAAAGACTACAGATCTCGTGAGAGCATTTAAAATCTTTAAGGAAGATGAAGCGCGGCTTTCATATAATTATGGTGTGACGGAGGGCTACTGGGAATTAAAGAAAGGCGGCGATGGAGAGATCCCTATATGTCGATGGGAGCGCCATAATGTTACCGGGCAATGGACGCTCGTGATTCATCCGGATTTTATCAGAATGTGGAAAGACATACGAGAGAATGACGTTTGGTTTGAATATACTTTTCCGGATGGCAAGACGAGGACCGTTAGCCTGGCATGGGCAATATTCTATCGTGTGGCGAAGCACGAAATGACGGACTTGGATATGAGGCTACGTACAGCAAAAGGGAGCGGTTTGGGGCATATTACTAGCGGTGATGTATCCAGTGGACATGTATTTGTTAGTCAAGACGAAGAATCCGCTAACAGAATCGGTGGTAGATATGCACTGGTGAACGATGCGATATGGATGTGGTTTCTGGGCTCATACTGCTTTCCGGGGTACAGCGCTAAGTATAATTCCAATGTAGCAAGGGCCAGATATTTATGGTTTCTTGGAAGCTATAAAGGATATAACTCGAAGAATCTTAATGCCAAAGCAGTTGAGCTCGGGTTTAATAAGGAATTTCCAGATCTGATCAGTGATTCTGACGCGAGAGATAGAGCGATCGACATAGCCGTTGCGGTCAATCACAGGTTTTACAGCAAATATATCAGGACGGAAGCTACAGATAGAGAGAAGAAGATGCGTAATGAGCATGTCAAAAGCCATGGAAAATTTAGACATAGCGTCGGTGATACCATTTACGCGGCAGGAATGGGGTTTTCCACCGCAGAAGAAGGGATACTCGCAAGGATCGATACAAATATGGATGCGAGCTCTATCGGTGACTGCCCGGGAGTTACTGATTCCGAACCGTCAGTTATGGACAGGGTGCTATTCTATCCATTCTTTAAAGAGCTTAACACTCAAAATGTTGAAATATACATTCCGCAGGGTCTATTATTGACGCCTTCGGTGGAGAGCGCAGTAAAAAGCCTAAACGAACGCATTCGCCAAAGGCGTGATGGAGATGGTCTCCCCGAATGCGCCGGCGTTAAACCCATTGAGATTAAGAAGTATAATGCCATGAATTTAGATAAGATGTTGGCTCGGAAAGATAGTGGTTCAAGAAGGATATTTGTTGCCGACCAATCGACTGTAGGAGATTTTAGAATGCTACTGGATAGTGGCAGGCAGGATTTATTTAGGGGAAATCGATTGTTGACAGCCGATACGCCGCAAGTAAATGATGATACAGAAAATTCCGTGCATCAGGCGTGGCTGATTAAGGTTGCCATGCTATCATGCCTCCTAACTGAAGATAACTATATGACGGTTGGTACAGCCCTGGAACAAGAGATAAATGGTAAGATAGAGGATAATGCTGAAGAATATATTTCAAGATTAGCTCAGGTTAGCAAGGAAAACTTGGATAATAGGGACGTTTCAAGCCGTGTGAACTATTTTCTCGGTAAAGTTGTGAGGCTAAGCCAATTGGTGGCTGAACAGCTTAAGATCCTTAAGGCGTTCTGGACCGCGGCGTAGCTGAATTACAGGTCAAATTTAGTAAAAATAGTCCCGAAAGTGCTCCCGGGGCTATTTTGTTGACAAAATATACGCTATTATAATATAATCAATCTCTTAATTACTATTAGAATGGAGAAATATATGCGCAGTGATAAGATAAAAAAAGGTATTGAAAGAGCGGGTGCCAGGAGCCTATTATATGCTACAGGCATATCGAAAGAGGATATGGCCAAGCCGTTTATAGGTGTGGTGACTTCGAGGACTGACCTTATTCCGGGCCATATTCATATGCCCAGATTAGAACGTTTCATAGAACGCGGGATTGCCTCCGGTGGCGGGGTGCCGTTCTTCTTCGGTGTTCCGGGTATTTGTGATGGTATCGCTATGGGACATACAGGGATGCGATATTCGCTCGCCTCACGTGAACTGATAGCCGATATGATAGAGTGCGTTATGAAGGCTCATTGTCTGGACGGACTGGTCTGCCTTACAAACTGCGATAAGATTACCCCCGGTATGTTAATGGCGGTAGGCCGATTGAATGTACCATCAATAGTAGTGACTGCAGGGCCTATGATGAGCGGAAACTTAAAAGGCAGAAGACTATCGCTGGTTAAGGACACGTTCGAGGCTGTCGGAAGATGTAAAAAGGGCGAGATATCGCAGGATGAGCTGGCCGCTTTAGAGATGTGTGCATGCCCCGGCGCCGGAGCCTGTCAGGGGCTCTATACCGCGAACTCTATGGCTTGCGTCACCGAGGCCCTTGGGATGAGTGTTCCTGGATGCGCGACGGCACTTGCCGTCTCGGCGAAGAAAGATAGGATAGCTCAAGAGTCGGGTGAGAAGATCGTGGGTCTGGTGAGGCGCAATGTACTGCCGAGGACCATCTGTCGTCGTGAGGCTTTTGAGAATTCGATCAAGGTCGATATGGCGCTCGGCGGGTCCACGAACACGGTTTTACATATAATTGCAGTGGCGAAGGAGTTTGGTATAGATATTCCTCTAGATGTATTTGATAAGATATCCAAGTCGACGCCGCACATTTCCAATATATTGCCCGGCGGTCAGCATTTTATGGAGGATCTGGAGTCGGCAGGTGGAATACCGGCTATAATAAAGCGCATGAAGAACCAATTAAATGATGTGATGACCGCCAGCGGGAAGTTGATAAGCCAGATAGCAAACGAGGCCCAGATACTTGACGACGATGTTATTCGCGATTATAAGGGCGCTTACCATAAAGAAGGCGGAATAGCAGTATTGAAGGGTAATCTCGCTCCGGAAGGCGCTGTCATAAAACAGACGGCCGTTTCGGAAGCAATGATGAAGTTTAAAGGAAAGGCTCGCGTCTTCGATTCGGAAGAATTGGCGATGCAGGCCATAATGGCAGTAAAGATAAAAAAGGGTGATTGCGTGGTTATCCGCTATGAAGGACCGAAGGGTGGGCCGGGTATGAGAGAGATGTTGTCTCCGACGGCGGCTATAGTCGGAATGGGTTTGGCTGACGATGTTGCGCTTATCACCGATGGAAGGTTTTCAGGCGGCACGCAGGGACCTTGTATAGGTCATATTTCACCCGAGGCCCAGGAGGGCGGGCCAATAGCGATAATCCAGGAAGGCGATGAGATAATCATCGATATCCCTGCGAGGAAGATAGAATTGAACGTTGCGGAATCGGAAATAAAGGCGCGTCTTGCGAAATGGAGAGCTCCGGAGCCCAAAGAGAAGGAAGGGTATCTGGCGCGTTATGCGAAGGCTGTTACTTCCGCATCCGAAGGAGCAGTGTTAAAGGCATGAAGATGACGGGGGCTGAGATACTGATAGAGTGCTTAAAACGCGAGAAAGTCGAAGTATTGTTCGGCTATCCCGGAGGGCAGGTATTGCCTATATTTGACAAACTCTATGACGCGCCGATTAAGTTTATCCTCGTCCGACATGAACAGGCTGCTGCGCATGCGGCGGATGGTTATGCCCGCGCTACAGGCAAGACCGGGGTTTGCCTCGCAACCTCCGGACCGGGTGCAACTAACCTGGTTACGGGCATCGCTACGGCATATATGGATTCCATTCCGATGGTCGCGATAACCGGCCAGGTGAAATCATTCCTGATCGGTAATGATGCATTCCAGGAGGCAGATATAACAGGCATAACCAGGCCGATTACCAAACATAATTATCTGGTCGAGGATATTAAAGATTTGGCGCGTATAATGAAAGAGGCGTTCCATATAGCCTCGACTGGACGCCCCGGGCCGGTACTGGTGGACATACCATCAGATATTCAGATGCAGCAATGCGAATTCGAGTATCCGGATAAAGTTTCGATACGCGGATATAATCCGACATATATCGGGCATGTAGGTCAGATAAAGCGAGCCGCTAAGGCCATATCTGAAGCGAAGAAGCCTATATTATATGTGGGCGGTGGCGCCATCATATCGAACGCCTCGGAAGAGGTGACAGAGCTGGCCATAAACAACGAGATACCGGTTACGATGACGCTTTTAGGACTAGGCGCATTTCCTTCCACCCACGAGCTATCACTGGGAATGCTCGGGATGCACGGAACAGCTTATGCGAATCACTCGATAATGGATTCGGATCTTATTATCTCTGTGGGCGCCAGATTCGATGACAGGGTTACGGGAAAAGTAGATGCATTTGCGCCGCATGCCAAGGTCATTCATATCGATATAGATCCCGCCAGCGTCTCTAAGAATGTCGAGGTTGATATACCGATAGTCGGTGACGCTAAACTTGTTTTAAAAGAACTGAACAAATTCGTGAAGAAACCTGATACAAAGGATTGGATTAAGACTGTAGCGGAGTGGAAAAACAAATACTCATTAAAATATAAAGACGATAACACTCTTAGGCCCCAGTATATATTGGAGCAGATATATGAGGCGACCAAAGGTGATGCCATAATCTGTACCGAGGTAGGTCAAAATCAGATGTGGGCCGCTCAATTCTTCAAATTCACTAAACCCAGGACCATGCTATCGTCGGGTGGACTCGGGACTATGGGCTATGGTTTTCCCGCCGCGATAGGCGCTCAGCTGGGTAAGCCCGATGCGCACGTATTTGACATCGCAGGTGACGGATCTATTCAGATGAATATACAGGAATTGGCGACGTCTGTGGCAAATAAACTGCCGATTAAGATCGTCATACTGAATAATTGCTATCTTGGCATGGTCAGACAGTGGCAGGAGCTATTTTATAATCACAGATATTCCTACACATGTTTAAATGGCACCGAGCCGGACTTTGTTAAGCTTGCGGATGCTTACGGGGCGGTTGGTATGCTTATTACGAAGAAGGAAGATGTTCGTTCGGCAATAGATAAGGCCCTGGCGATAAATAATACGGTTATCATGGACTTCCGCATTGAGCGCGAGGAGAATGTCTATCCGATGGTGCCGGCAGGCGAGGCTATCAATAAGATGATCGGCGGAGGGCTAGCGTGAAGCACACGATATCTGTGTTGGTCGAGAACAAGTTTGGAGTGCTAGCCCGCATATCGGGACTATTCAGCGCACGAGGTTTCAACATATCGAGCCTGGCTGTAGGAGAGACCGAGGATCCCACAGTTTCGCGTATGACGATAGTTGTTGAAGGCGACGATAAGACGCTGGAACAGATAAAGAAGCAGTCCAATAAACTCATAGACGTTATTAAGGTTATAGATTATAGAGAGGGAGAATTTATTGACAGAGAGCTTATTTTGATAAAGATCTCCTTCACCTCTAAGAATAAGAAAGATCTCCTCGCAGCGGTCGATGCCGCGGGCGGTAAAGTGGAATCATCCGGTGACAGATCGATCTGTGTGGAAGCCTCGGGGGATAGGGCAAAGATAAAGACGATATTGGAATTATTAAAACCTTTCGGTATCCTGGAAGTCGTTAGGACCGGCAGGATAGCGATAGATACGACTGATAAAGGATTAAAGGCTGACGGAAAACCTGAAGTTAACGAGTAGAAAGGGGAGTAGAGAAAGATGGCAAAGATTTACTATGATAAGGACGCGGATTTAGATATTTTAAAGGGTAAAAAGATTGCTGTTATAGGTTATGGCATACAGGGAAGAGGCCAAAGCTTAAATCTCAAAGAATCCGGGCTCGATGTTATAGTTAGCGAACTTCCCGGCACAAAGAATTTTGAACAGGCGAAGATTGATGGATTCAACCCGATTCCTGCGGACGAAGCATCGAAGCAGGCAGACCTGGTCCAGATACTGACGGAAGACCATGTGCAGGCGAAGGTTTATCAAGATCTCATCGCAAAGAATATGACGAAGGGAAAGACGCTCCTATTCTCCCATGGATTTAATATACGCTTTAAACAAATAAAGCCGAACAAGAAGATTGATGTCATCATGGTTGCTCCAAAGGGCCCAGGGGCATTATGCAGAAGGATGTACGAAGAGGGTAAGGGCGTACCTTGCCTTATCGCGATATACCAGGATGCGACCGGCAATGCTAAGAAGACTGCGCTTGCGTATGCGAAAGGTATTGGCGGCACCAGAGCAGGAGTTATCGAGACGACATTTCAGGAGGAGACTGAGACCGACTTATTCGGCGAACAGGCTGTCCTGTGCGGCGGGACTAGCGAATTGATCTTAGCAGGGTTCGATACACTGATCGAGGCAGGGTATCAGCCGGAGATCGCGTATTTCGAAGTACTGCATGAGCTTAAGCTGATTACGGATCTGATTCAGGAGTACGGGATAAGCGGAATGAGACGTAGGGTATCAAATACAGCGTGCTACGGTGATGTATCACGCGGCAAGCGCATCATTACCGAGAGAACGCGCAAAGAGATGAAGAAGATGTTGAGGGAGATAGTTTCCGGCAAATTTGCCCGAGAGTGGATAAAAGAGAACGAGCTGGGCAGGCCGAATTTTAACAAGATGCTGAAGGATGGAGATGCGCATCCCATAGAGAAAGTCGGACAGGATCTGCGTAAGATGATGCCCTGGATGGGGTAGAGATTTTTCGGCCGCTTAGCGGCTGGGTGGACACTCGGCGGCCACCTTCCGCTTGTCGCAAATTTGCATCAGGCGTGCAAATTTGCTGTTGTAAAAATGCGATGGCCAATGAACCTGACCGGAGATATAGTTACAGAGCAGTTTCATTGTCCTGGTGTACCGCCAAATAGGTATCGCATTTTTACGAAAGTCGCTCCAGGTGGACCGTCAAGTATCCCCGAATGGTACAATTTACAAGGTCAGGCGGGGACCCGAAGGATATTTTTGCAGGAGAGAGTGATGAATAACGAGAACAAGATAATAATATTCGACACAACGCTGAGGGATGGGGAACAGTGTCCCGGCGCCAGCCTGAATATTAAGGAGAAGCTCGAGATAGCTAAACAATTAGCCATTCTCGGTGTTGATATAATTGAGGCAGGTTTTCCGGTATCAAGCCCCGGTGATTTCGAATCCGTTAAGACGGTTGCCAGGAACGTTAAAGGGCCCATAATATGCGGATTGGCCCGGGCGCTGGAGAAGGATATAGACGCATCTTATGGAGCTGTAAAATTCAGCGACAGGCCCAGGATACACATATTCTTAGCCACTTCGAAGATACATATGAAGTACAAGCTGAAGAAAGCGGAGGACGAAATCCTGAGACTGGCCGTTGCCGCTGTAAAATATGCAAAGTCTAAGGTATCGGATGTGGAGTTCTCTCCTGAAGATGCTTCCCGCACCGAGCCGGCGTTTCTCCATAAGGTTGTAGAGGCTGTTATAGCCGCCGGGGCAAGCACTGTAAATATACCGGATACCGTAGGCTACAGCACGCCTTTCGAGTTTGCAGACATCATCAGCGGTATTAAAAAGAATGTACCAAATATCGACAAGTGCGTCATAAGCGTACATTGCCATAACGATCTGGGGCTTGGTGTATCTAATTCGCTGGCGGCCATACTGAATGGCGCGCGTCAGGTAGAATGCACGATGAATGGTCTGGGCGAGAGGGCCGGGAATGCATCGCTGGAAGAGATAGTCATGGCTATAAAGACGAGAAATGACATCTTCAAAGGTATGTGTACCGGAGTTAATACCAAAGAGATATATAAAAGTTCCAGGCTGGTTTCTAAATTGACCGGAATGCCGGTCCAACCTAATAAGGCCATAATAGGCGCGAATGCCTTTGCGCATGAATCCGGAATTCATCAGGATGGCGTGTTGAAGAAGCGTATAACCTATGAAATTATGAGGCCTGAGGACGTCGGCTTCGAGGAGTCAAAGATAGTATTAGGCAAGCATTCCGGAAGGCATGCTTTTGACTCCAGGCTGAAAAATTTAGGCCTTCACCTTAAGCAGTCGGACCTTAATAAAGCGTTTGAGAAATTCAAAGTGCTGGCCGATAAGAAGAAAGAGATCTTCGATGAAGACCTGGAAGCGATCATCGATGAAGAGATATCAAAGGTGCCCGAGAAGGTGCATCTGATCCATTTCCACACAGCATCCGGCGATCGAGTAAAGCCAACAGCGGTTCTCACAATTCGTTATAACGGCAAAGTATTGGATGCGAGCTCTACCGGTGACGGCCCGGTCGATGCCTGTTATAAGGCTATCGACAAGATAACGGGTATTTCCGGTAAGCTTATGGACTACCAGATACGCTCTGTGACCAGAGGCAAAGACGCTCTCGGCGAGGTATCGGTGAAGGTTGAGTCTAAGGGTAAGATTTTTTCAGGCAGAGGCGCGAGCACAGACATAATCGAGGCAAGCATAAAGGCGTATGTCAATGCTATCAATAAGCGCGCTATAGCCGGTTAAAATTTCTTAGTCTGAAAATTTAACTGTCCGCTCCGGTCGCATCCCGACGCCGTATATGGCGCGAAGATAGATCAGGCGGAATTTTTTTTGAAAGCATATTATGACTAAGCAGATATATGGAATAGTCGGGCATCCTGTAAAGCACTCGTTATCACCGGCAATGCAGAATGCCGCTTTTAACCATCTTGAGATTAGTGCTGAATATAGATTATTTGAGGTATCAGATGCCGATTTCGATAAATTTCTCGACAAAATACGGGAAGAGAGGGATGTCGCAGGGCTTAACATTACGATCCCGCATAAGATAAGAGCTAAGGAATACCTGGAGCGTGTAGGTTCGCTCGACGAAAATGCCGCGAAGCTCGGAGCGGTAAATACGATAAAGATTGCGGTCGATGGACAGATGAAGGGATTTAATACGGATGGCCCGGGATTCTATAGGTCGCTTGTTCAGGATTTGAAGTTTGAGCCTGAGGGCAAGAATATATTCGTATTGGGTTCGGGCGGCGCCGCGAAGGCAGTAGCGATGTTTCTTGGCAGTAAGGCTGGCACGATATTCGTCTTTGATACGGATAGAGATAAGATGAGCGCGCTCAGAAACCATTATGCGAAATATTTCGATGTTATGAAGCTGAATCTGGTTTCAGGCGCCGGTCGCATAAAAGAGTCTTTGGATAATTGTGATCTGCTTATTAATGCGACTCCGGTGGGCATGAAGGATTCGGACGTATCGCCGATAGCTAAAAAATTTCTAAGGCCGGATCTGTGCGTCTACGATCTGGTCTACAACAGGCCCTCTACACAGCTGATAAGAGATGCTCGTGAGGCTGGAGCTTGCGCTTTAACAGGAGTAGGTATGTTGTTATATCAAGGCGCTCTGGCATTCGAAATCTGGACCGGCAAGAGCGCGCCGATAGATATTATGAGACGAGCCCTCGAGGGATCCATTAAGGATAACTATGGTTTATAGCTTGCACTATGGCATGGATAAATTACTGGTATTTATTATAGGAGCTATGATAGGTAGTTTTCTGAATGTATGCATATACAGGATACCGAACGCAGAATCAATAATATTTCCACCGTCTCATTGTCCTAAGTGCAGTAAGAGAATTAAGTGGTACGATAATATTCCGATATTGAGTTATATAGTGCTAATGGGACGTTGTGGGCACTGCCGGAGAAGAATACCTATCCGCTATCTGATAGTTGAGGTGCTTACGGCTGTGCTGATACTGCTACTATATAGGACCTTCGGGATCAGCACTAAATTTTTTACATATTCTGCCTTTACGAGCGTGCTTATTGTGGTAACTTTCATAGATATTGCAACGATGGAGATACCGGATTCGCTGTCTCTCGGAGGCCTTGTGATGGGAGTGGTATTGTCGGCGATATTTCCGGTGCTATTCAATAGCGCGTCGAGGATGGAGAGTCTTCTGGGATCCGTTATTGGGGCATTAGTCGGGGGGATGATAATCTATATTATGGGAGTCATCGGTAAACTGATATTTAAGAAAGAGGCTATGGGCGGGGGAGATGTAAAATTGATGGCGATGATAGGCTCTTTTCTGGGCTGGAAGCTTGCGCTATTCACGTTCTTCATCGCGCCGATATTCGGCGCGGTCTTCGGGTTAGTTATGAAGATGAGGGATGGGCGGGATACGATTGCCTATGGGCCCTATCTATCTCTTGCGGCTGTGATCACTATATTTTTTTCTAAGTTTCTACTTGGGCTTTTAGCTTAGACGAATGCGACAAAATCAGAAAGGGATAATATGATCAGATATTTAACCGGCGGTGAATCTCATGGCAGGACGATGACGGCCATACTTGATGGCATGCCTTCGGGCCTTAGCATAAAAGAATCGACTATTAATAATGATCTTTATCGTCGTATGCTTGGTTACGGCAGAGGGAAGCGCATGAAGATCGAGGCCGATAAGGTGCAGATCATTTCGGGACTCAGAAGATCGGTTACGATGGGTAGTCCCATAACGTTAGCCATTAACAATGTCGACCATTCGATTGATAGACTACCCGTGGTGCTTAACGCGCGCCCGGGACATGCCGACCTGTCAGGTGTTATGAAGTATGATCTGAAAGACATCAGGAGCGTCTTGGAGAGGGCTAGCGCCCGGGAGACTGTGTCCAGGGTTTCGGTCGGCGCTGTCTGTAAGGCGCTATTGGCAGAGTTTGGAATTGAGATCGCGAGCCATGTTGTCGCAATAGGCGGTGTGGAGGCCCAGACGAAAGACCTAGGATTTGATCGCCTTGTGTCGAAGGCTGAGAGGTCGCCTGTGAGATGCGCTGACTCCGATGCCTCAGGGTTAATGTGCGCTGAGATAGATGATGCAACGGAGGAAGGCGATACCTTGGGCGGTGTATTTGAGCTTATTGCCAGAGGCGTGCCCGTAGGACTCGGTAGCTACACTCAATGGGATAGGCGCATAGAAGCGCGATTATCATATGCGGTGATGTCGATACAGGCTGTAAGAGGCGTGAGCTTCGGTGCCGGATTTGAAATGGCTGGCATGAGAGGTTCGATGGTTCATGACGAGATATTCCATGATAAGAAGAGGGGTTTTTACAGGACAACCAATAATGCCGGCGGCATCGAAGGTGGAATGACCACAGGCGAAGCTATAGTAATACAGGCCGTTATGAAGCCGATAGCCACGCTTATGTCCCCGCTATCCAGTGTAAATATAAGAACTAAGGCGAAGGCGTTGGCAAACGTGGAGCGGTCAGATGTCTGTGCGGTCCCGGCAGCCGGGGTTGTAGGTGAGGCGGTTATGGCAATAGAGCTTGCCAATGCGATGATAGAGAAATTCGGAGGTGATTCATTGCGGGAGATGAAGCGTAATTATGGCGGATACCTGGATCAGATAAAGAAGATATGATGAAGAATATAGTACTGGTCGGATTTATGGGTACCGGTAAGACGACGATAGCGACCGGACTGTCGCATAGGCTCGGTATGCGGTATGTTTCAACCGATAGCTTGATCGAAAAACGCGAGAATCGCACGATCAATGAGATATTTACTGATAGCGGAGAAGAATATTTTCGGGGAATCGAAAGTTCAATAATAAGAGACGTCTCCTGCATGGACGGCCTTGTGATCGATACGGGAGGCGGAGCGATGATACGCGATGAGAATGTTGCGTATATGAAGTCGAACGGTATCATCGTATGCCTCACAGCCCGGGAAGATGTGATAATGGAGCGGACGAAGAAATATAAACACCGCCCACTGCTGAATGTCGAAGATCCTAAGAGAAAGATCAGGGATCTTATTGCAAAACGTGCGCCGTACTATGCTAAGGCGGATTATACGATCGATACGGGTGAATTAACGGCAAGGCAGGTAATTGAAAAGATAGCTGAGATAGCGGAATTGGGATCGAAGACGAAATAGGAAGCGCTGTATGAAGCGAAATGCCAGATTATGGATCGGAGTGACGGTTCTTACCATCATACTGGTAAACTATATTCTTATAGGTGTGCCGCTTCTGTCGAAATCGAGATCGATCCAGGGTAGGGCAAAGACAATTCTAATGAAGCAGATTAAGTCAGGCAGTATATTCAGCACTTCGGACGATGAGTATATGCTCGAGATATTCCGCAAAGAGAAGGCGACGATTGATACGAAGGTTATGGTATTGAACGGGATAGCGGTAACGCTGGCGTTTATCGCAGGCAGCTGGACAATATTTGGTTTGATATTTAAGGGGAAATGATTTTTCGGCAACAACGGACAGGCGTTTACTTTTGGGTGGTACCTTCGCTTGTCGTTCGCTCGGATTAGCCATCCTCGCTCACTGTTGATAAAATTTCGATGGTGAAGCCTGTATCGGCATAAGGTATCGAAATTTTATAAAGTCGCTACGGCACGCACCCAAAAGTTCCGCCATCTGACATATGTACGAAAAATCTCTAGGGTGGAGAGTAGCAGAGACTTATATTGCTGATCTGTGCCGCAATCATGGCTTTATGAAGCGGCGAAATAAATTCATCGCCGCGAATAAAGGCATGAGTGCGATGATGCAAAGGTTATTATGGCAATACGAAAGATAACATTAGACGATCCGGAATATCCGAAGAACCTGCGGAACATACACAGGCCTCCGAAGCAGCTCTATGTCAATGGCACGCTACTCGAGACCGACGAAGTCGCGGTGGCTCTCGTAGGATCGCGTAGGGCGTCACTCTACGGCATGGAGACCAGCGAGAAACTCGGATACGAGCTTGCCTTACGAGGCGTAACTGTAGTTAGCGGTATGGCGCGCGGAATAGATACTTCTGCTCATAGAGGCGCGCTGAAGGCCAAAGGAAGGACGATCGCGGTTATGGGCAGCGGACATGGCCATATATATCCTTCCGAGAATATTAAGCTTTACGACGAGATTATTAAGTGTGGAGCGGTCGTCACAGAATTTGAGAATGACATGGAACCTATAGCGTATAACTTCCCGCAGCGGAATCGCATAATAAGCGGTTTATCGCTCGGAGTGGTAGTAGTCGAGGCAGCTAAGGATTCAGGCGCTTTAATAACGGCAACTATGGCGGCCGAACAAGGCAGAGAGGTATTTGCGCTGCCCGGCAGGATATCGTCTACGACCAGCTCCGGCACGAACTCACTTATTAAGGATGGGGCTAAGCTGGTGCAATCTATAGACGATATACTGGAAGAGCTGCACTTGCACCAGGTTAAATCCACCGACGCCGACGGAAGTAATAGTTCCCATAGCGGCAAAATAGCCAGAATGACAAAGGCGTATATTTACAATTCACTTACAGATATTGAGCGAAAAGTATATGAAGCAATATCGGATGAGCCGACGTATATAGACAACATTTTAGATAAGGCAGGCCTGGATGCATCGAAAGGGTCTAAAGCATTACTTAGTTTGCAGTTGAAGAAGCTCGTTATGGAAGTTCCGGGAAAGCAATATCTGCGTAAGGAATAGCAGCCGTTTATAGCCTTAGCTTTCTCAAATAGATAAGATCGGAGAGCATAATGTCAAAAGCGCTTGTGATAGTGGAATCCCCGGCGAAAGCCAAGACGATCAATAAGTTCCTCGGTAATAAGTTTATTGTTACAGCAAGTATGGGACATATCATAGATCTTCCGAAATCTAAGCTCGGCGTCGACGTAGATAACGATTTTAAGCCCCAATACATAGTGATGAAGGACAGGAAGAAGAACCTGACGGCGCTTAAGAAAGACGCGAAGGGAACATCGGCTGTATATCTGGCCGCCGATCCGGACAGGGAGGGAGAGGCTATAAGCTGGCATCTGCAGGGCGCTCTCGCTGAGAAGGATAGGAAATTCTACAGGGTCGAGTTTGATGAAATAACCAAGGAAGCCGTCACGAACGCATTTAAGCACCCCAGAGAAATTAACATGAACCTTGTCAATGCCCAGCAGGCCCGGCGTATTCTGGACAGGATCGTCGGCTACACGCTGAGCCCTCTATTATGGAAGAAGGTATCGAGGGGGTTGTCCGCAGGCAGGGTGCAGTCCGTAGCTGTCCGCCTTATAGTGGAGCGTGAGGACGAGATAAAGAGGTTTAATCCCAGGGAATATTGGGATATCATTGCCGAGCTTAAGCGTAAGGGCGATGAGCCCGGCAGTAAATTTACTGCCAAACTCGACAAATATAACGATAAGAAAGTCGACGTTACGACTAAATTTGATGCCGAGAAGATAACGGCAGATCTGAGCCATTCCGCTTTTACCGTAAGCGACATAAAAGAGTCAAAGAAACGCAAGAATCCATACCCGCCATTCACCACATCTAAATTACAACAGGAGGCGTTCAATAAGCTAAGGTTTGCCGGGGCAAGAACGATGCACATAGCCCAGGGTCTGTATGAAGGTGTTGATATAGGCGATGAAGGTAGTGTAGGTTTGATCACTTATATGAGGACTGATTCGGTAAAGATATCGAAGGAAGCTTCTGTCGAAGCTAAGCAGTATATACTCGATAAGTTCGGAAGAGAATACTATCCTGAGGTCCCTAACACATACAAATCCAGGAAGTCTGCCCAGGAGGCGCATGAATCTATAAGGCCCACATTACCGCTTAGGGAGCCGGGTGTGGTAAAGCAATATCTTAATCCGGATCAATTGAAATTATATACGCTCATCTGGAATCGGTTCATTGCAAGCCAGATGGCTCAGGCTGTATACTCGCAAACTTCAGTTGATATTAAGGCAGGAGATTATATCTTTAAGGCTTCGTCAACCAGAGTAGTTTTTGATGGCTACACTATCGTATACGAGCTGGGCAAGGATAAGGATGAATCGAGCGAGGAATCCGGAGCCAGACTTCCGGAGCTATCGCAAAATGAGGCGCTCGATCTATTGGGGCTTGTTCCGAGTCAGCACTTTACTAAGCCGCCCCCGAGATATTCGGATGCATCGCTCATAAAGGCGCTCGAAGAACTCGGGATAGGTCGGCCGTCTACATATGCCCCGACGATACATACTATAACCACGCGCGATTATGTCACCAGAGATGCCGGTTATTTCCGTCCCACGGAACTGGGCGCGATCGTCACGAAGCTCCTCATGAAACATTTTCCGAAGGTATTAGATGTGGAATTCACGGCCAAATTGGAAGATGAGCTTGATGGCATTGAAGAAGGTAAAGTCGATTGGGTGATGGTGCTTAAAGGGTTCTATTCGCCTTTCATCCAATCAGTAGAGCAGGCTAAAATCGAGATGGAAGATGTTAAGAAGGAGCTTATTGAGACGGATGACATCTGTGAAAAGTGCGGGAAACCTATGGTTATTAAATGGGGGCGTAATGGAAAGTTCTTGAGTTGTTCGGACTATCCGACCTGTAAGAACGCAAAGTCTATAACGACAGGTGTCAAGTGCCCCACAGGATGCGGCGGCGAGTTAGTTGCCCGTAAATCCAGGCGCGGTAATTTCTACGGCTGTTCCAGTTATCCAAAGTGCAACTACATCTCTAAAAAATTGCCTAACGAAGCCGAGGAGAAGGCCGAAGACAAGGTTCTGGAATAGATGCAGCGGTACATAGATAAGTTCATCAACTATATGAAGGTTGAGAGGAATGCATCGGTCCATACCGTTACGAATTACCTGAAAGATCTCAGCGTATTTAAGGAATTTCTAGGCGATAAAGAGATCGAATCCATAGACCATCTTGCCCTGCGTCGTTTCCTGGCCGAGCTTCGCGCGAAGAATTACGCGAAGAGGACTGTCGCGCGGAAGCTCGCCTCTTTAAGAAGCTTCTTCAGGTTCATGTTTCGCGAAGGGCATATAAAGAAGAACCCGATAACTGCGGTCCTTACGCCCAAGCTCGATAAAAAGTTGCCGGTATTCTTAGATATAGCTAAGATTAATAGGTTGCTCTCGGTGCCTTCGGATAAAGATTCCGCAGGATTGAGGGACAGGGCGCTATTGGAGACATTATATTCCACGGGTATCCGCGTAAGTGAGCTTGTGGGTCTGGATATGGATGATATAGATTTCATCAGCGGCGTTGTGAAGGTATTGGGTAAGGGTTCCAAGGAGAGAATTGTACCCATAGGCGAGCCGGCTCTATCGGCCATAAGGAAGTCTATCGATGCCAGATGTGCGGATAAGGTTAAGGATAAAGATGCGGTATTCCTAAATAAATCGGGGGGCCGCCTTACCGATAGGAGCGTCAGGCGGGTCCTCGATAAACACATTAAGACGTGCTGTATAGCGGAAAAGATATCACCGCATAGCCTACGGCATTCGTTCGCGACGCATCTACTGGACCGCGGAGCGGATTTAAGGAGCGTACAGGAGCTTCTCGGCCATATGAACCTGTCGACTACACAGATATACACCCATGTCACGATGGACAGGCTCAAGACGGTCTATGATAAGGCTCACCCGCGGGCGTAAACGTGGGGAGATTTTCCGGCTATGCGAGTGCGATAGAAGTGCATGCGTCATTCTGAGGAGGGCTTTAGCCCGACGAAGAATCTAAAAGCAAGATCCTTCGCTTCGCCCTATCGGGCTTCGCTCAGGATGACGATAGGTATCTAATCTGGTTAGATACTATGCGAAGGGAAAGATGTTATACGATATAGCGTTTCTGTTGTTTTCGATATTCTACATACCGACCCTGGTATTTAGGGGAAAACTGCACAAAGATTTCGCGGAGCGGTTCGGTATATATGGCGATGCTAAAGAAGATGCTCTTTGGAAGGCGCGTGATGTGATATGGATACAAGCTGTGAGCGTGGGAGAGGTTGCACTATGCAAAAGCCTTATTCCGGAGCTCAGAAGAGAGTATCCGGATCGCTCGATAGTGTTATCGACCATAACACGCACCGGAAATGATCTGGCTAAAAGGTTATTTTCAAGCGATGCGATCGTGATATATTTTCCGCTCGATTTCTCAGGCCTCGTAAAGCAAGCGATCGATAAAATAAGGCCCAAATTATACGTTATGATCGAGACCGAGATATGGCCGAATGTATTGAAAGAGTTGGGTAGAAAACGCGTCCCTGCGATATTGATAAACGGGAGGATCTCGGATCGTTCGTTCGGGAAGTATAAGGCCGTAAAGAGGTTTTTGGCCAAGACGCTCGATAAGGTAGCGCTATTTTGCATGCAATCGGATGCCGATGCCGAGCGGATAAAAGAGCTTGGCGCGAAGGGCGATCGGGTAATCGTAACCGGTAATATGAAATTTGATGTTGATATAATTTTGAATAATAAAGCCGCGGGAACTACGGGCCTATTTGGTCTGGATGGAAGCGATCATATATTTGTTGCAGGTTCGACACATGGCGGTGAAGAAGAGATCGTGGTGTCGGTATATAAGGATCTTTTAAACGAATTTCCGGATCTTAAGCTGATAATAGCCCCGCGCCACGTCGAGAGGGCATCGGATGTGGAGACTGTAGTGAAGCGTTTTGGTTTTGATGCGGTAAAGATGAGCCGTCCGCAGGATGGCCCTTCGCCATCGCCAAGAGGTAGTTATCCGGCAAATCACCAAATCTACATTATCGATAAAATCGGGTACCTTAATGACGCTTATTCGATAGCCGAAGTAGTTTTTGTCGGAGGAAGTTTAATTCCTCATGGAGGGCAGAATCCGATAGAGCCCGCCGTATTTGAAAAGCCGGTACTCTTCGGTCCATATATGTTTAATTTTAAAGCCGTCGCCGCTTCGCTTATTGAGAATAATGGCGCGCTTCAGGTTAGGGATAAGAAAGAGCTATTGATGAAACTGAGCTATTTGTTAAAGAACAGAGACTCCAGAATCTCTCTGGGCCTGAATGCCAAGGCCGTAATATTAAAGAGCCGCGGCGCAAGCCGGCGAAATCTTACAGCTATTAAAGAGTTGACGCATGATTAATTTCATATATTCATTGATGACGGATAAGAGAAACGGCGTTATGTGGCTGCCCATTAAGGGACTGCTCTATATATTGTCCCTGGTATATGGCCTGGCGATATTCATCAGGGGAATACTATATGCGCTTAGGATATTCAGATCACATAGGGTGAGCCTTAAAGTGATATCGATCGGTAATCTGACGCTCGGTGGGACAGGTAAGACGCCTTTTTCGATAGCGTTGGCAAATATATTGGAAAGCGAGCTTAAGGTCCCGACGGCGCTACTTATCAGAGGTTACGGCTGGGATGAACAGGCTCTTCTTAAAAAGAGATTGCCGGATATTCCGATATTAGTGGGAGAGGATAGGGTTAAATCTGCGCATAAAGCGATCAGGCTGTATGGCAGCCAATTTGCCATACTCGACGATGGTTTTCAACACTGGGAGCTCGACCGGGATATAGACATAGTGCTGATCGATTCCGGTAGGTCGTTCGGAAACGGGCAGTTGTTTCCCCGTGGAGTTTTGAGGGAGCCGAAGAGCGCTTTAAAGCGGGCCGATGTGGTCGTATTTACTAAGACAAACAAGAAAGCAACCGATTTAAGCACTACAAAAGATATGATATCCGGGATAAACAAAGATGTCGTATTTCTGGAGGCGGTTCATAAACCTTTGCATATACATGATCCTAAGGCGAGAAAGGATCGGGAGCTATCTTATTTATCCGGAAAAAAAGTAGTGCTCGTATCGAGCATAGGCGATCCTGATTATTTCAATCAGACCGTCAGGGATCTGGGCGCAACGATCCTGGATCACATGGTGTTCAGTGATCACTATAATTTTAAGTTAAGAGATGTCGAACGTATTATAAAGAACTGTGGCGCGAAGACGCCCGATCTTATTGTAACGACCGAAAAAGATGCCGTGAAGTTTGCGCGTATGAGCTTTTCGTTCGGAAACCAAACTATTATGACGCTCGTTATCAATATGGAGATAACCGGCGGCAAGGAGAAATTAATTGATAGACTTCGTCGCGTACGTATTAGTTAGAGTTTTAAATATTATTTTCAGCGTATTGCCTGTAAGCTTTACCCTGTGGCTTGGCCGCCGCTTGGGAGTCGTCGCGTTTTGGGTGAATAAGAAGAGGCGGTTGATAGCCTACGCGAACCTGAAGGCCGCGTTTGCAAATGAGAAATCTCCCAAAGAGCTTCGAGCGATAACCAGGCGTGTGTATCAGAATATGGTCCAGACTTTTATGGAGGTGTTGAATCTCACCAAAGTGAACAGGAAGTATGTCGATAAATATGTGGATATCGTAAATATGGAGCGGATCGAGAATGCCGCTAAGTCCGGCAGGGGCACAGTGCTTTTGACGGCGCATTTTGGGGATTGGGAGCTGTCGAGCCTGGTAAGCGCCGCGGTGGGGTTTCCTATAACGGTTCTTGTGCGCGAACAAAAGATGAAGCGATTAAATGAAGTGCTGAACAGGCTTAGGGAATCGAATGGCTGTAAAGTCATCAGTAAGGGCATGGATGTAAAAAACCTTATAAGAACCCTTCGGGATAAAGAGATTGTGGGTATACTTGCCGACCAGGATGCGGGTAAGAGTGGAATGCTCGTTAATTTTTTCGGCCGCCCCACATCATCTCACTACGGATCCCTGGAAATAGCGAAGCGCACGGACTCCATAATACTTCCCACATTTATAATGCGGACTCACGGACCCTACCACAAACTATTTCTCGAGGAGTATATAGATTTCAGAAATATGCAGTCTGAAGATTCTGTAAGGGATAACCTTCAGAAGTATATGAGCCTTTTGGAGAAGTACGTCAGGCAGTATCCCGACCAGTGGTTGTGGTTGCATAAGAGGTGGAAATCGACCCCCGTCAGAACTGTTCTCGTCCTAAGCGATGGCAAGGCCGGACACATGAACCAGTCTCTTGCGATTGCTCATCAGATTCAGAAGGTGAGAATTACGCAGGGTTACAAGGATACGGATACTAAGATAGTAGTGATCGATGTTAAGTATAAGAGTAAGTTTGCAAAGACCGCATTAACAATAGCCGCAAACTTTGCATCATGGCGGTGTCATGGCCGTATGGGTATCATGAAAGCGTGCCTCGAAAAGGATTCGTATGAAGCGTTGATGAGGACTTATTCGGAATATGTAGTATCTTGCGGTTCCGGTTCGGCGTGCGCGAACGTCTTTATGGCCAGGGAAAACAATGCGAAGAACATTATAATAATGAAGCCGGGCATGATCGGCCTGTCCCATTTTTCGCTCGCGATCATTCCGAAACATGATAAGCCGCCTTCGAGGAAAAACGTTGTAACCACGACTCTCGCTCCGAACCTTATAGATCGCGATAGCATGCATAATTATGGTGAAAAACTTCGGGATCAATTAAACATAGAGAAAAATATAGTGCTTGGCGCGATGATAGGCGGCAATAATCCAGACTTTACGATGACTAAAGATATGGTAAATAAGGCAATCTCAGGCCTGATAGAATTCTGTAAGGCTTATGATGCCGACCTACTACTAACAACATCGCGTCGTACTCCGAAAGAGATAGAGGAGCTTATAAAGGAGCGTCTCGGTAAGCATAGGTTCTGTAAGATGCTGGTTATCGCCAACCAGAAGAATGCGGAAGGCACAGTCGCCGGAATACTCGATATATGTGATATAGTGGCGGTCTCCGGCGAATCGGTCTCTATGGTGTCCGAGGCGATACATTCAGGTAAGAAAGTCGTCGTCTTTGGCCTCGAAAAGAGGAAAGAAGGTTTTACAAAATACGAACGTGTCCTGGATCTTTTAGAGCGGGAGGGATACGTTAATTGCGTTCATCCGTCAGATTTGGGAACGAGACTAGATAAGGTATGGAGAACTGTGCGCGCTATAAAAAAAGTCGACGATCGCGATAGAACCTTAGAGGCGGTAAAGAGATTATTGTAGAGATGGAGATTTTTCGCCCATAGCGTAAGGGGCTATCTGTCGAGCATCGAAAAATCTACTAGGGCTATGAGGATAAAATGAATATTTTGCAGATACTACCGGCATTGGAAGTTGGAGGGGTTGAGACGGGAACGATTGACCTTGCCCGGTATCTTGTGAAGAACGGTCATAAAGCGATTGTAGTATCCGGTGGAGGGGCGCTCGTTAAGGAACTTGAGGCGATTGGCTCTCGCCATTATTGTCTCGCCGTGGGGAAGAAGTCGCTCATAAGTGTTATAAAGATGACCAGAGAGCTTATAGGCATCATACGTCGTGAAAACATAGATATCGTGCATGCGCGCTCGAGGGTTCCGGCGCTTATTGCGTATTTGGCGTGCAAGAGCACGAGCCGTATTCTAATAACTACAGCGCACGGATATTATAAGAAGCATTTGATGAGTGAGTCGATGAGTTGGGGAAAGTTCGTAATAGTCGCTTCCAATATAATGGTAAAACATATGGCAGGCTCATTTAACGTGCCGTTCGATCGGATAAGGATGATTCCGAGGGGAGTAGATCTAAACAGGTTTAATTTAAGGACCGGTAAGACCGGACGCCCGAAAGAGTATGTAATAGGAATGGTATCACGAATAACTCCGCTTAAAGCTCATGCAGATTTTATAAGGGCGATAGCGCGAATAAGAGGGCAAATACCGAACCTTAAAGTTGTTGTGGTCGGATCGGCCCCAAAAGATAAATATAGAGAAGATGTGGAGCTACTTATAAAACAGCTCGGCCTTTCAGGCACTATAGAGCTTATCGGTGCGCGTCAGGATGTGGCCGGGATAATGGGCGAAATGGATATGTTGGTTTCAGCGACGATGACGCCGGAAGCATTCGGACGCGTAATAATTGAAGCGCAGGCAATCGGCGTTCCTGTGGTGGCTACGAGAGTAGGTGGTGTAGTGGATATTGTAGAGGATAACAAAACCGGACTTTTATGCGAACCTCGCAATCCTGATGATATGGCAGAAAAGATATTAAAATTATACAGAGAGAACGGGCTCGCCGATAGTATTGTCCTGGCTGCCAGAAAACGTGTTGAGGATGAATTTAATTCGGAAAAGATGATGAAAAGGACGCTCGCAGTATACGAGGAAGCGCTGAAGGTGCAGAATATACTCGTTATAAAAATGAGCGCCATAGGAGATGTTATATTAAGCATCCCCTCACTGCGGGCCATTCGCGCTAAATACCCGAACGCAAAGATTAAAGTATTGACTTCGCTTACTTCGCGAGAGGTGCTGAGCGGATGCCCTTATATAAGCGGCTGTATAATATGCGATTTTAAGGGAAAGCACAAAGGCATTAAAGGGCTATGGGCGCTTGCTAAGGAATTACGCCGTGAATCTTTTGAGATAGTGATCGATCTTCAGAACAACAGGAAGAGCCACATATTGGCGTGCCTCTGCCTCGCAGGTCTAAGGTATGGTTATGATAACGGTAAGTTATCGCTTCTTCTGAATCGCAGGATAAAGAACGATGCGCCGTATCTCGATCCGATAGAACATCAGTTTAGAGTGCTGAAGATGGCGGGAATGAAACCATCAGATAAGGCCTTGGAATTATGGCCATCGACCCACGATGAGACGGAGATAAATAAATTCTTATCGGAAAATTGGGTTAAGCCGGGACAGGGCCTGATTGGCATCAATGTCAGGGCCTCCGCGCGCTGGACGAGTAAGAATTGGCCGGCCGTGCTTATAGCCGAAACATGCGATCGGCTTGCAAAAGAGTATAACGTCCGTGTCATCCTTACGGGAACTGCGGATGATGCCGCATTTGCCGGCGCTATTGCCGGTTCGGCGAATTCAAAACCTATCGTGGCCGCGGGTAAGACCACGGTTATGGAGCTCGCGGCGCTTATAAAACGGTTTAAGGTTTTCCTGACTCCGGATTCTGCGCCTATGCACGTTGCCATAGCGGTCGGGACGCCCTGCGTGGCGTTGTTTGGCCCCACAGATCCTGCGCGGCACGTAGCGCCGTCTAAGGACTGTGTAATATTGAATAAGGGTAAGGAGCTAAGGTGTAGTCCTTGCTACAAGAGCGAATGTTCGATGAAGATAACCTGTATGAAGCTGATAACGGTCGATGATGTTATCGGGGCTATAAAGGTTTTCATGGCGCGCAAGGACGATGTGCCATGTGAAAATCAAGGGCTTCGGTGTCAATGATGAAGATGGCAGAGATTAGTATATAATGAAAGTATTACACGTCACAACTCACTTTAATGTGGGCGGCATAACCAAGTATATATTGAATTTGGCCAAGGCCGTACAAACCGAAGGCGTAGAGGTAATCGTTGCTTCATCCGGAGGAGATTTGGAACCCGGGCTTAAGAAGTGCGGTATCAGGCATCTACAGCTTAATATCAAAACGAAATTTGAATTTGGGCCTAAAGCCATAATCTCCGGTTTTAAAATAGCAGGCATAATAAAGAATGAGAAGATAGATCTTTTGCACGCGCACACACGAGTTTCACAGGTCGCCTCGGCCATAGCATCGGCGATTACCGGCGTGCCGGTCGTGACCACGTGCCACGGTTATTTTAAGAAGAGATCGAGAGCCCTGGTGGATACGTGGGGTGTCAAGGTTATAGCAATAAGCGATGCGGTGCGTATGCATTTAAGAGATGATCTTGGCGTGTCTGAGCCCAGAATAAAACTGATTTATAGCGGGGTCGACGCCGATAGGTTCTCGCGCGTATATTCCCGCGAAGAGATGCTTGCTCTTAAGAGGTCTATCGGCTTAAGGGATGGGCCGGTTATAGGAACGATCGGAAGGTTGTCGTCGATAAAAGGACAGAAATATCTTATAATGGCGTTCAGGGAAGTTATGGCCGAAAGAGGTGATACCCAGTGCGTAATCGTGGGTAGCGGCCCGGAAGAGTCTGCGCTAAAAGATTTGGCCGGATCTATGGGCGTATACGACTCGGTAAAATTTATAGAATCATGCGATGATACACATAGGTATCTATCAATGATGGACGTCTTTGTATTTCCCTCGATAAAAGAGGGGCTGGGCATAGCGCTTTTAGAGGCGCTTGCCTCGGGCAGGGCTTGCGTTGCCTCACGTATAGGCGGCATCGAAGACATAATAACCGATGGCCGAAATGGTATACTGATAGATGTGGAAAATTCCCACGGCATAGCCGATGCAATTCTTCGGCTATTGGATGACGACGTGCTGCGCAAGAAGATTGGTGAAGAGGGCCGCGCCATGGTAAGGAGTAGATTTACATTAAATACAATGGCCGATAATATTACAAAATTGTATAGGGAGACAGCCGGGGAATGAAGAGATCGCGCATAATATCGATCGCATCTATAGCCGTAATAGGCATAGTCGCGTTCGTATTTTTAAAAACAGCTTATGTAGCGCCTATATTGATGTACCATTCGGTGGATTATAACGATAAGATCACAAAGCTTTCGATTAATCCTAAGGATTTTGCCTCGCAGATGGATTTTCTGCATAAGAATAAATATAACGTGGTGACCCTGGAAAATCTCGTCACCTACATTAAGGATAAGAAGGACATTCCTCCTAAGACGATCGCTATAACTTTCGATGACGGTTATTATAATAATTATGAATATGCTTACCCGATCTTAAAAAAATATAATCTGCCGGCAACCATCTACATTATTGTTAGCAAAATAGGGGCCCCGGGCTATATGGGCTGGAAAGAGATAAAAGAGATCTCTGACTCAGGCTTGATCACGATCGGAAGCCATACGATATCGCATAAGTGGCTGCCGGCTATGGGGACTATAAATCTTAAATCAGAGTTGGCGGATTCAAAGGCTATCATAGAAAAGCAAATAGGCAAGCCGGTCAATACCCTGTGTTATCCCATCGGTGCTCATGATGACAGGGTTGAGCTCGCGGTGAAGTCAGCCGGGTATACATGCGCTGTCGCAACAAATCCAGGCAGATTTTCACCTATAGATGATCTGTATGCAATAAAACGCATAAAGATATCGCGTACGTCCAACAATCTATTCGTATTCTGGTTTGAGATCAGCGGATATTATACTTTTATAAAGGAATGGAAGGGCCGCCATATCATGGAGATTGAGTAGCCTGATAATGGCATAACAGGTAGGGCATATGAATAAACGTATACTGATCGTGAATGTCAATTGGATAGGAGATGTTTTATTCTCGACGCCGTTCTTGCGGACTGTCAGGGAAGCGAATCCAAATGCATATATTGCATGCCTTTTACATCCGCGATGCAAAGAGATGTTAGAGGCCAATACCAGAATAGACGAGATAATATTATATGACGAAGAACTCGCGCATAAGAGCATCTTCGGAAAATGGAGGCTCATAAAAGAGCTGAAGCGTAAAAAATTTGATACAGCATATCTTCTTCACCGTTCATTTACGAAAGCCCTGATCGCGTGTTTGGCCGGCATAAAAGAGAGAGTGGGTTACCCGACGAAGAACAGGGCAGGCATATTAACTAAGGTGGTTGATGAGCCTTCGGAAGAACTGCACAAGGTAGAGTATTTTCTTAATATTGCCAGGGCTTGCGGCATGGAACCTAAGAGTGTCTCGTACGAATTCTTCGTCCGGGAAGAGGACAGAAAATTTATTACAAAGCTATTGCAGAAGGAAAGTATATCTGAAAAAGATACTGTGGTTGTGTTGTGTCCGGCCGGAAATTGGCCCCCCAAGAGATGGCCGGCAGAGAACTTCGCCAGGCTTGGTGATGAACTCGCGGAAAATTGCGGAGCGAAAATCGTGATCTCCGCAGCTGGAAATGATTTGAAGCTTGCTCAAGACATAAAGAGCGTTATGGCCTCAGTACCTGTGATCGCCGCGGGCAAGACTAATCTGAATCAATTGGGCGCTCTTCTGGAACGAGCGAACCTCGTAGTAGCCAATGATACGGGCCCCATGCATGTGTCGGTAGCCGTGGGCGCCAGGACGATCGCACTGTTTGGGCCAACGTCCGCTCGTCTCACAGGCCCATACGGTGAAGGTGATTATAAAGTTATGTCGGGGAATGTATCGTGTGAAGTCCCGTGCTATGATATTACCTGTGCAGATAATTCATGCATGTCGGCGATAAGAGTTAAGGAAGTGATTAGGGAAGCGTTAAACATATTGGCAAAACATGATGATCGATAATAGCGCGATAAAGCGCATGCTCGTGATAACTCTAAGTAACCTGGGTGACATCATACTCACTACCCCGGTAATCGCTACGCTAAAGCGAGAGTTTCCGATGGCAAGGATAGACGTCCTGGTTGGGCCTGCGGGCAGAGAAGTGTTCGAAAAAGACCATAATATATTTAAAATTATCATCTACGATAAACATATGCCGATCGCCGGCAAGCGTCGTCTGCAATTGAAGTTAAAAAAGCTCAAATATGATTTGGTCGTAGATCTTAAGAATACGCTATTCGGTCTATTAATAGGACCAAAATATAGGACCTCAACGATACAAAGCTTTCCGGTGGATGTTATTCACAGTATCGATAGACACCTTCACAGGTTGAAATCTCTCGGTATAATGAACGTTGAGAGGCAGTCATATATACATATAACTCCCGAAGACGAGGCGCAGATAGCGCACCTTCTAAAGATGCATGGGGTACGCGATAGGTTTATAGTTATAAATGCCGGGGCCAAGAGCCATCTGAAACGCTGGACACCCGAAGGATTTGCGGCTGTAGCCGACAGACTTGCCGGTGAATGCAAGGCAGATATAGTCTTCATTGGCGCCAAAGAGGACGAACCCATAGTTTCCGAAGTAATAAGGAAGATGAAGCATACGCCGCATAATTTCACAAATAAAACAAATGTTAGGCAGCTCGGCAACCTATTAAAACGAGCAAAGCTTCTTATAACAAATGACAGTGCTCCTCTGCATCTCGGCTGCGCTGTAGGCGCTAAAGTGCTCGCAATATTCGGTCCGACGAATCCTAAAAAATACGGCCCTATAGGTGAATTCGATCTGGTTGTTAATAAGAGATTATCCTGTTCGCCGTGCGAGACAGCTGTCTGTAGATTTAACTACGAATGCATGTCACTGATCACGGCAGATGATGTCTTTGAATCAGCCAAGATAATGGTAGAGGGATATGAGTAAAAAAATTCTTATAGTAAGATTGGACAGGATGGGGGATGTGGTGCTCTCGACGCCGGTCATAAAGGCCATTAGGGGCGCCTATCCCGAAAGTCATATAGCCATGATGGTTCGTACGTATTCGCGCGACATTGTTGAAGGCAATCCGTACCTGAGCGAAGTGATAATATACGATAAGAATGGCACTCACAAAGGCCTGATAGGAAATTTAAGATTTATTCGGGAATTGAGAAATAAAAAGTTCGATACCGTGGTAGTGCTCCATCCGACTAACCGAACTCACTTAATACTTAGGCTCTCAGGGATTCCCGATAGGATTGGTTATGATAAGAAGCTAGGATTTCTATTGACCAAAAAGATACCGCATACAAAGCAGTTCGGAATGAAACACGAGATCGCTTACAACCTGGACGTTTTAAAATATATAGGCATTGAGCCTAAAGATAGTAAGTTATATATGCCGGTCAACAGTATCTCGGAACGCAAGATAACGAAATTATTAACGGCGAACGGTGTGAATAATTCAGATCTTCTCGTAGCTATAAATCCCGGAGCAAGCTGTGCATCTAAACGGTGGGGTATAGAAAAATTTGCGAAAGCAGCGAATGGTCTGGTCGAGAAATACGGCGCTAAAATAATTATCATATCCGGAGATGTCGATAAGCATTTCGGTGACGGTCTGGCTTTATTGATTAAAAATAATTGCATTAACCTGTCGGGAAAGACCAGCATAGCTGATACTGCTAGCGTGCTGAGACGTGTTAAACTGTTTATATCAAACGACTCAGGACCTGTTCATGTAAGCTGTGCTATAGGCACGCCGGTAATAGCGATATTTGGGCGTGGCGATCGGGGGTTATCGCCTAAGAGGTGGGGTCCCAGCGGGAGGAGCGATATCGTATTGCATAAGGATGCCGGATGCGATATATGCTATGCGCATAACTGCCGAACCGGATTCAAATGTCTCGATTCTATCACGCCGCAGGAAGTCCTGGATGCAGCGGATCAGATATTGGGTAAGTAGATATTGAGACGGCAGTGAACGCCCATCAGGCGACGGAACTTCCTATGCCGCCTGAAACGACTGTCATAAAATTTCGATACCTATTGGCGGTGCAGGTTTTACCATCGAAAGTTTATCACAGCGAGCGAGGAAGCCGATTCCGAGCGAGCGACAAGTGGAAGGCGGCATAGGAAGTTCCGTCGCTATAGACCAGTATGAAAAATGACGGTGTCGTGTTAGCGTATAATAGTTTAAAGAGATGAGGTGAGCGAGTGAAGATAGGAATGATAGGGCTACCGCAGGTGGGCAAGAAGACATTATTTGAGCTAATAACGCGACATAAGCCTACTGAAGCTGAAGTAGCATCGGGGCGTCCGATAAAGGGCGTAGCCGATATTCTGGACGGGCGTTTCGATAAGCTCATCTCGATATATAAGCCGCAGAAGAATGTGCGCGCAAGAATAGATATCGAGTTAATACCCAAGCTCGAAAAAGATTCGATCGCCAAAGGAGATATATTTAAGGATATTAATGAGCTCGATGCCATATGCCATGTCGTAAGAGCCTTTAGCGATGAATCCGTGTATCATGTCGACGGTTCGATTGACCCGAAGCGCGATATAGGTTTCGTTAATTCGGAGCTCATACTGCACGACCTTATCTTTATTGAGAAGAGGGTGGAGAGGTTAGATAAAACGATAAAGCAGACTAAGGAAGAAGCGGCGGTCAAAGAGAGGGAGGTCCTCGGAAAATTGAAGAGTCATCTCGAAAAGGATCTGCCGCTTCGTACTTTAGATCTGACGAGCGATGATAAAAAGCTTATATCGAGTTACCCGTTCATATCGCGTAAGGATATGTTCATAGTTCTGAATGTCTCTGAATCTGCGCTGAAAGATACGAAATTACAGGTCGAGCTTACCAGTGAGCTTAAACCGATTAAGATAGATGTAATGCAGGTCTCGGCTAAAGTAGAGGAAGAGATAACAGCGCTCGATTCCGAGGCGGAGAGATTAGAGTTTATGCAGTCTCTGGGCATAAACGAGCCTGCCATCAACCTTATGACACAGTTGTGCTTAAGAACGCTGAATCTCATCTCATTCTTTACCGTAGGCCCCGACGAGGTCCGGCAATGGAATACCAAGAAAAGTTCCACGGCACCTGAAGCGGCAGGGGCTATTCACACAGATCTTCAGAGGGGATTTATAAGGGCCGAGGTGATGAAGTATGATGATCTCATAAACCTGGGATCCGAGGAACAGGTCAAATCCTCCGGTAAATATTATCTTAAGGGCAAGGATTATACGGTCGAAGACGGCGATATACTGACCATCAGATTTAATGTGTAATGGTACATATATAACCTGGTTAGATATGTCAATACCGCGCTCATGTCTCCATGCTGTCATGCTGAGCGAAGCGAAGCATCTGCTTTTATTTATTGCCGTCGTAACCAGATCCTTCGGCCATTTCATGGTCTCAGGATGACGCTACTTTTATCGGACAGGCATGGCATCTAACGATTGACCTTATAATCATTTATGTGATAAAATAGCGCGAGTTCGAAAGGAAGAGTATGTCAGACAATCCACGACCGAAGATAGACCTTAGTAAGATCAAAACCATTCCCCTTAATGTCCGTAAATGTAAGGTCTCCATAAGCGATTTCGCAAAGACTGCCAAAAAAGGCGAAAGCTTTAAGACATTCTACGATTCGCTTCCTCGGATACTTGTTGCCCAAAATCTTAAGGCACTAGTAAGAGATGTAGCCGCCGCCTATAAAAAAAATAAGATGATCATAATAATGATGGGTGCACACGTGATAAAGTGCGGCGTTTCACCGCTTATTATTGATCTGATGAAGCGGGGTGTCGTAAAGGCTGTTGCGCTTAACGGCGCGGGAGTTATACACGATACCGAAATAGCTATGATAGGGCGCACCAGCGAGGATGTTGGTGAAGGCATCCTCGATGGGTCATTTGGTATGGCTAAGGAGACGGCGAGCTTTATTAATCAGGCCATAAACTCTGGATTCAATGAAGGTATCGGTATTGGTGAGGCCGTCGGCGCAAACATAGTTAAGTCGAAGCTTCCACACAGAAATCTTAGTATACTCGCGAATGCGTACGAACTAAACCTATCCGTTACCGCGCACGTGGCAATAGGAACCGATATTATACATCAGCATCCGTCGGCCAGCGGTGTCGCTATAGGGGAGGGCTCGCTTATAGATTTCAGAAATTTCATATACAGCGTTTCGCAGCTGGAGGCCGGGGTTCTGATAAACCTGGGGTCGGCCGTAATACTTCCCGAGGTATTCCTGAAGGCTATTACAGTGGCGCGTAATCTGGGCAACAAAGTAGATACTCTTACGACCGCCAATTTTGACATGATAAGCCAGTACAGGCCATATCAAAATATATTATGCCGTCCGACTTCTAAGGGCGGCAAGGGTTACAATATAATAGGTCATCACGAGATCATGATACCATTATTGTACCGATCGATAATAGAGAGTATATGAGATGAAGGTAAAAAATTTTAGCTATTATAGGAATACCATCACGAATTTTAAGAAGGCCAAAGTGCTCGTGATTGGAGATCTGATGCTCGATGAATTCATATGGGGAGAGGTCACCAGAATATCTCCGGAAGCGCCTGTGCCGGTAGTATGGGTGAAGAAAGAGAGTTTTATGCCGGGAGGTGCCTCGAACGTTGCCAATAATCTGAGGAGCCTGGGAGCCGACGTGCATCTGGTCGGAGTGATTGGTAAAGATGAGCACGGGGCGATCTTAAAAGGCGAACTCGAACAGAAGGGGATCCGGACGGCAGGTATAATAACGGATGAATCCAGGCCCACAATATTAAAGACCCGAGTGGTAGCACACCATCAGCAGGTTGTAAGGATAGATAAAGAAAAAAAAGATCCGCTCAAAGACGTGATCTTAGAGCGTATGATTGCCTACATAGAAAGCATAATAAAGGGCATGGACGCTGTCATAATAGAGGATTATGCAAAAGGCGTGATAACGCCGATGCTGCTTAAAAAGGTAGTGCCGATGGCCAAGCGTAATAATAAGATAATATCCGTCGATCCTAAGGAAGAGCATTTCGCATACTATAAAGGTATCACCGTGATAACTCCGAATAATCATGAAGCTGCCAGAGCGGTAGGGTTTGAAATAAATGATGATGTGACCTTAAGAAAAGCCGGTGAAAAATTGCTTTCGAAGCTTAATTGTAAAATAGGACTCATAACGCTCGGTGAAAACGGTATGGCAGTATTTCAAAAGAATAAGCCTATGGAACAAATACCTACCGTGGCTCAGGAGGTGTTTGATGTATCCGGTGCCGGAGATACGGTGATAGCGAGCTACACCCTGTCGCTTGCATCCGGAGCAGACCCTATAACTTCAGCGCATATATCTAACTGCGCGGCCGGCATAGTGGTGGGAAAGGTCGGGATAGCGGTCGTTTCGCCCGATGAACTGCTTGCAAGGATCAAGAAGGAATTATTTTAATCAGATACGTTGGCATATTAAAGTAAAATTTGAGGGGGTATTATTAAGTGAAGGCTATAGGAGTTATACCGGCGCGTTGGGGCGCAACTAGGTTCGAGGGTAAGGTACTTGCTAATTTGTTAGGCAAGCCCGTTATTCAGCATGTATGGGAGAATGCTAAGAAGGCCAAGACATTGGATGACCTGGTGGTTGCATGCGATGACGAAAGGATACTTAAGGCCGTTGAGCGCTTTGGAGGAAAAGCGGTATACACTTCCCCAAACCAGCCTTCGGGTACGGACAGGCTCGCAGAGGTCGTCAATGCTATGAATATAGACATAGCCGTAAATATCCAGGGTGATGAGCCTCTGATGAAGCCGATAATGATAGACAATCTCGTTATGGCGCTCCAGGAAGAGAAGGTCGCCGGGATGGCGACGATCGTAAAGAAGATCGAGGATGATTCCGAGCTCACTAACTCAAACGTCGTTAAAGTCATAATCGATAAGAACGGATATGCGATATACTTTTCGCGATATGCGATACCTTATAACAGGACGAACGGGACGGACTCAAAGAAGAGGCCGACGTACTATAAGCATATAGGTCTTTATGCGTTTACTAAGGATTTTCTGTTCACGTTTAAGAAACTCCCTAATTCATCATTGGAGAATGCCGAGAAGTTGGAGCAATTAAGGGCTATTGAATATGGCTATAAAATCAAAGTCGTTGAGACGAAGTTCGATACCGTGGGAGTCGATAGGCCCGAAGACCTAAAGAAAGCCGAAGCTCTGCTTCTGCGTGAACAGGAAAACCAATCCAGTGACTAAGGAAGTCGTTGCGGGAGGAGTGAAGATAGGCGGGGCCAACCCTCTGGTCCTGATAGCCGGGCCATGTGTGATAGAGTCCGAGTCGAGCGCCATGCGCCATGCCAGGGCTTTAAAGTCCATAGCCGTAAGAGCCAACATTCCATTCATTTATAAGGCAAGCTACGATAAAGCCAACCGCACTTCCGGATCATCCTACAGGGGTCCCGGAATAAAGAAGGGCCTGAAGATACTCAAAAAGATTAAAGAAGATTTCGGAATACCCGTACTCTCGGACGTGCACTCCGTCGAGGAAGTGAAAGAGTCCGCTAAGGTCCTCGATATCATTCAGATACCCGCATTCCTATGCAGGCAGACAGACCTTATACTGGAGGCGGCCGGGACCGGCAGGGTGGTAAATGTGAAGAAGGGGCAGTTCCTGGCGCCTTGGGATATGAAGAACGTGGTGAAGAAGATAGAGTCTACCGGAAATAGGAAAATATTACTGACCGAGCGCGGCGCAAGCTTCGGCTACAACACTTTGGTGAGCGACTTCAGGTCGCTTTTGATAATGAAGGACCTCGGATATCCGGTGGTATATGATGCCACTCATTCTGTGCAGTCCCCGGGCGGCATGGGTGAGAAGTCCGGCGGAGATCGGAAGTATATTCCGTATCTTGCGATGGCCTCGGTCGTGTGCGGTGCCAACGCCATATTTATGGAAGTCCATGAGGATCCTGACAGCGCATTAAGCGACGGTCCGAATATGATTAAACTCGACTCGCTCGAAGGACTGCTTACTAAGCTTATTAAAATAGAAAAGGCGGCCGGATAATGTCTATAGCGATGGCTAAAAAAGTCCTTAAGATCGAGCGTGACGCGATATCAAGCCTTATACCGAGGATAGATGCTAATTTTAAGAAGATCGTTGACCTTATGTATAAGGTGAAGGGACGCGTTATAGTGACCGGTATGGGAAAACCCGGATTTATTGCTCAGAAGATATCTGCGACGTTGTCCTCGACCGGTACTCCGTCTTTATATCTGCATCCGGCTGAAGCCCTCCACGGGGATCTTGGACGCGTTACGAGAGACGATCTGATCCTTGCCCTTTCTAATAGCGGCGAGACCGAGGAGATAATAAAATTTCTGCCTATAGTTAAGAAGATCGGCGCGAAACTTGTATCGATGACCGGCAATCTTTCATCTACGCTGGCCAAATTTTCGGATTATGTTATCGATACGCATGTTTTGAGGGAGGCATGCCCGCTCGGGCTTGCTCCGACCACATCCACGACAGTTATGCTTGCACTCGGAGATGCCGTAGCGGTAGCGCTTTTGGATAAGAAGGGATTTAAGGAAAAGGATTTTGCCTTCTATCATCCGGGTGGTATCCTCGGTAAAAGGCTTTTATTAACGGTGGATGATATTATGAGGAAGGGGCATGCGAGTCCTGTTGTAGGGGAAAAGATGAAGGTTAAGCAGGTGCTTCTGGCTATAACCAAATCTAGAGCAGGATGCGCCTGCGTCGTAGATGCCAGGGGAAAGTTGGCCGGAATATTTACGGACGGAGATTTGCGCAGGCAGTTGGAGATAAAGCCGGGGCTGATCGAGTGCGAAGTAAAATACGTAATGACCAAAAATCCCACGGTTATAACTAAGGAAAGACTGGCCGCTGAAGCCTTTGACATATTGAGATCTAAGAGGATTGACGAGCTTCCTGTGGTCGACAGTAAGAGACGGCCTATTGGCCTACTTGACGTGCAGGACATATTAAAGGCGGGGCTTGTATGATCGCCCCGGACATCATCGATAAGATAAAGAAGATAAGACTCCTTATCCTGGATATAGATGGTGTTATGACAGACGGCCATATCATCTATTCGATTTACGGTGATGAGCTTAAGTTTTTCGATGTGCAGGACGGTTTCGGAATAACGCTTCTTAATAAAGCCGGGATAAAAAGCGTCATTATTACAGCAAAGAAATCAAGGATTGTAAAACTAAGAGCGCGTGACATGAAGATAGCAAAGGCATATCAGGGTTATTATGATAAATTGAAGGCCTTTAATCACGCTATAAGGAAATTTAAAGTTAAACCCGAAGAGGTCTGTTTCATCGGCGATGATCTGATAGACCTGCCGGTATTAAGACGCGTTGGGCTGGCAGTGGCCGTGCCCAACGCTGTGGAAGAGGTCAGACAGCATGCTCATTTGGTGACATCGAAGGCAGGCGGCCATGGCGGCGTGCGCGAGCTCTGCGACCTTATTCTAAAGTCCCAGGGCAAGTGGGATCTGGCCACAGAGAAGTACTTCAAATAAAGTAATAAACCAATTATGCATATTCCAGATGGTTATCTAGGGCCCGCGACCTGCGGGTTTTTTTATGCAGTGATGATTCCTGTATGGACGTTTGCCTCGAGGATAGTTAAGAGGACCCTCTCGACGAAGCAGGTTCCGCTCCTCGCCATAGGCGCCGCATTCAGCTTCGTTATAATGATGTTCAACCTGCCTATACCCGGAGGAACTACCGGCCATGCGGTCGGTGGCGTTCTGGTGGCGATACTCTTAGGGCCGTGGGCGGCATGTCTGGCGATTACGGTCGCATTGGTGGTTCAGGCCCTTCTTTTCGGAGACGGTGGAGTCACTGCCATCGGCGCAAATTGTTTCAATATGGCTTTTGTACTGCCATTTGCAGGATATTATACATACAGATTAATAAGCTATGGCGCGCCTATTGTTTCAAATAGAAGAATCATTGCGGCAGGGATAGCGGGATATATAGGCCTTAATGCCGCCGCATTATTGACCGGCATAGAATTTGGTATACAGCCTCTGATTCATCGTACAGCAAACGGCCAGGCGCTGTATTGTCCATACGGGATCAACGTAGCGGTTCCTGTAATGGCCGGAGAGCATCTTTTGATATTCGGATGGATAGAAGCGATAGTAACCGCGCTCGTTGTTAAATATCTTCAGAAGCAGGACGTAGGCCTGCTTAAATAAGGGGACTGTTGCGAAATGCAACTTCCGTCATTCTGAGGGAGGCCATCGGCCGACCGAAGAATCTATTTACCGTCGAGATTCTTCACTGCGCCCTTCGGGCTTCGTTCAGAATGACGCATGCCATTATATGACTGAGCTGTTACACGGTTTCCTCGCAATGGCAAAGGTTGTTATATTACTGAGCTGTTACAAATAAAGGCGGATGCATGAAGACTATTACGAAACTTTGGATTGGGCTTGCTATATTGATCGTGGTCTCACCGATTGGCTTGATACTTCCGGAACATTTTAAAGCAGGTTCTGCATGGGGCGAGTGGGGAGCTGAAGAAATACACAAACTGGTCGGCTACATACCTAAGGGCTTTGAAAAGATAGGAAGTCTATGGAATGCGCCCATACAGGACTATGCGTTTAAGCTCTGGGGCGGTAAAGGGCCTTTTCATATCGGCGCTACATACATCTTATCCGCTACGCTTGGCATAGCAATAACAGTCTCTATAGTACTATTTCTCGGCCGATTCCTTTCGAAGAAGTAAATGAGGCAATAAAAACATCTTTACGATTATATGACTATTGACTTAGACATATTTTATGATACTATTAGTGTAAGTAAAGGGGGTGGTGCGATACCAGTCAAATGAGTTTGACGAGTTATCCGGATTATTATGGGTGCAATAACCATGGTCCGGAAAGAATCGGGGCGTAGTTTTTACAGAAGGCTACAACCAAAGAAATGGAGGCTCGCGCATGAAGAGAATATGGGGTTGTCTTAGTTGCAGTAAGGGCTTTACGTTAATCGAATTAATAATAGTCGTTATAATAGTAGGTGTTCTTGCCGCAATAGCGATACCGCAATATGCCGGGTTTGTAGAGAGGGCTAGAACCACCGAAGCCGTGGGTGCCATCGGCGCTATTAAAGTAGCGGAGGAAGCACGGAGAATAGAAACCGGCTCCTATTTAAGTTGCGCTGACGCCGCGGCGATAACCGCAGGTTTAGGTGTGACCGTTGATGTCACTAATTGGACATACGCGGCTGCCGGAACTGCCGGAACCTCGGTTGTTATAACGGCGACGAGGACCGCCGCAAACGGAGGTACCGTGGGACAAACAATTGTTCTTACATGGACCGCCGCTACACAGACAGGCGTGTGGAGCGGGACTCACCCGAACAGGCCTAAATAACTTTTAAGTTTGAACGGTTATTGTGTGGGACTGTTGTAAAATACAACTTCCGTCATTCTGAGGGAGGCCATCGGCCGACCGAAGAATCTATTTACCGTCGAGATTCTTCACTTCGCCCTTTGGGCTTCGTTCAGAATGACGGGAAAATTGACATTTCGCAACAGTCCCACGTCCCGCTAATATGTTAAAGTAGGAGTAATTATTCCTTGTTGACTGTAAAGAAACAGGGTGGTTTTACACTTATTGAAATAATAGTAAGCATAACAGTTATTCCTCTATTATGGTTTGCTGTATACATTTCCTTGTCTGTAAATACGATGCTGATCTCCCAGGCCAAACATAGAGCGCAAGCTGTTTTTATAGCTCAGCGATTCATAGATGTTATGCGCGCCGGTGAATATCAAAACCTATCCAATATTGCCGGAGGAAGTGTAGCGATTGATACTCGCGGCACTGCAGATACAGCAGATGATCTGCTTGGGACTATGTCCATTACTTTAGGCCCGCCCGATGGCGGCGGACACTATAGGCCGGTTAACGTTACGATATCCTGGAACGAAAGGGCGCTTGGTGATTCCGACAGGGTACTGACGGAAAGCCTGACAACGATTATTTCTGACGATACGGCGGGGTAGGTGAAATGAAGAGCGCAAAAAATAATCCGGGTTTTACGCTGATAGAGTTGGTGGTATCTGTAATGATCTCCACAGTAGTTTTTTTTGCAATTTCAAGCATTATAGTCTTTACCGCACAAACACTCTCAGCCTCGGGCGTAGAGCTGGGCCTTCAAACGGATATGAATAATCTCGTTCGGCAGATTACGGTGGGAGTTTATGATTCCGGAGGTATTGATTGTGGTTTGCGCGGCTCCGCCTCATACGAAGTGATAAGCTCTCAGCAGATTGACTTTTATGATATTATCGGAACGAAGCGGAGTTTTATTGTGTCAGGTAATAGCCTAATTTATAGCAGTCCCACACAGGATCCCACTCAAAGCGTAATCTATACGGCCCCTACCGGATCGACGTTTAATGTTGTATTCGAATCCCTACAGACTAATCTTGTAAATATAGCTATGTCAGTTACGCAAACGGTTAACGGGAAGACTTTGACGGGATCCGTGGTAACTTCTGTGTACTTGAGAAATATCAGGGACAAGGGTTAAAGAATGAAGAGCACTAAGGGGTTCACGTCGATTTTTTTGATTGTAACGACTTTGTTTGTATTCATTCTTGTTGGAACAATTTTTGCCGTACTGAATAGTCATATCAATCTCCTCGCCAGGGAACTCGATAAGATAAAGGCATACAATATGGCGGAGGCAGGACTTGCCAGAGGAATTATCCAGCTCAGGACAGGGATCCTGGATCCTATTAATGACTCTCTGGATAATGGCACCTATAGCGTATCTATCGTTCAGTCTCTTCCTGTTCCGGTGGGACGTCTTCCCGGTTTTGTAGTAACCTCAACCGGATCATGGGGAACCACCAGCCGAACACTGAGTTTGGAAGTATTTCAAAAAAGTTTTGCCCAGTGGCAATATTTCACCGATAACGAAATATTCCCTAGTAATCCTGGACTATTCGGAATGTTCACCTCTGCCGATCGCATAGACGGACCGGTACATACTAACGGTCAGCTTGGTATTGGTGGTAGTCCTACGTTTGAAGGACATGTCAGTGCTGTAAACCCAGCGATACGGGGGTCGCAAACCGCAAGCTTTAATAGCGGTATCACTATCCCGGCGTCGAGCATTCAAATCCCGTCCGCACCTAAAGTTATGACACCCATTATGAACGCTGCGTTGTTGCCGGGAGGACTGTCGCTATACGGTGATACGACTATAGAATTTACAGACTCCGGACCGGTGTGGGTCACTAATGCAGGAGTGGCGAACGGAGTAAGAACACTTAAGACATTACCACCGAATGGCGCGATATATATATATGGAGGCGACTTGAAAATTTCCGGAACCCTAAATGGGAAAGTAACGATAGGTGTCGATGTGGTTTGGACGATGACACCCGATTTAAAGGTCAGCGCTGTTGGAGGTAACATAACTATTGTGGATGCCCTAAAATATGCAGGTCCTCGGGATGTTAATAATTTGCCAACGTCCCCTGATAATATGCTGGGGCTGATGGCGGCTAAAGACGTTACTTCCAAAACCACGTGTGGCTACCAGGAGATTGATGCTTACATAGTTGCGCTGGATGGATCATTTAGAGATGCAAATTCGTCACAGTCTTCGGGTTTTACTGTTCCTCCTCCGTTCGGTTGGCCGCTAACTGTATACGGAGGTATAATGCAGAAGAATAGAGGCGACCTGCTTTATGATAACACTGGTGGTCCTGCAAGATTTTATCATTACGACAAACGGATGAAATACGATGCGCCTTTATTTTCTCCTCAGTTGACAGATTCCTTAGGGGTCGTCTACGCCAAGAGGATTTGGAAGGACATAACATAAAGGGTACGGACTAAAATGAAAAATTTAATATGGAATATTATCAGTATTATAGTGGTTCTGTCTTTATCGATCATTGCATGGAGTCTTTACGGGACTAATAAGGCAAATTTTGATAAAACACTTCTATTAACAGAGCATAATGTGGCTCTCGAAGCAAGTATTGAAAAAATTACAGAACAGAAAAAATCCGTAGAAGATAAGTTAGCCGGCCTGATGGCCGAAAACGATACGTCCCTGGCTAAAATAAGCGAGTACAGCGCCAGAATAGAAGCTATGACTTCCGAACACAAAATAAACGAGGAAAGTCTTCTCACCGAACGGAATAAATTAACGTCGGCCATAGCCATGTTAAATCAGGAAGTATCCGGTAAAAATTCTGAGATCCTGTTTCTGAAAAAGATTTTAAAGAAAAATAACAAAAAGCCGATGGAAAAAAGCCGTACCATAAACCTTAAACCCATTGTCGTAACAGGAGCTAAATATGTGTCCGGCAAGATTTTAGAGGTTAACAAGGCTTATGAATTCGTTATAGTAAATCTCGGATCGAACGATGGAATAACTACGGACGATACGCTCTTCGTCTTCAGGCGAAAAGCCATGATAGGTAAAGTCGTAGTCAGGGAGATAGCCCCGGAATATAGCGCGGCCAAGATATTATATAAATCGCTTAGCGATATGGTGAGAAAGGGAGACATAGTTACCAATTAAAATGGCTATAATCCAAGAGATAGAGAAAATTTTTTTTACCGGGGCGGCGGTATATATAAGCACCGATTTTATGGATATCGCTGAGGCACGTATGTCGCCCGGCGGAGTAGTATTAACCTCGCTTCAGCGTTTCCCTATCGGATTCGGATCGGAACGCGGCATAAGCGGTATATTGGACAGGATATTCTCATCCGAATATCAAATACCGTATCGCGTCGCCGTTAATGTCAGAAACGACCAGCTGATCCTGAGGTGGTTTAAGATGCCCAATGTGCCCCAGAAAGAGCTCGCGCAGGCGGTAGTATTTGCAGCCCAGCAGCATCTGCCGTGCCCTATCGAAACCCTCACCTATGCATTCAAATCATACCGGGGCGTATCGAATTTCCGAGAAATAGTCATTGCCGCTACCGAGACAAAAAATATCAACGAGCTGGTAGCCTATTTCAGGAGAAAGCATATCCTGCCCGCCGTGATCGAGCCGGTGCCTTTTCTGTTATCAAAGCTCATCGCTTTAAATGGTTCGGCGAGCGAAGAGACGTGTCTTCTTATGCATTATGAACCTCACAGTAAAATAATTTTGTGCGGAATATCCCGCAAGCATCCTTACTTTTTCAGGGAGATCACTGCGCCCTTCGACATCGGGCCGAGATGGAAGGGCGAAGATAATGTCGCCTATCCGACATTAGGAGCTGTATGGCCGCACGTAGAGGCAGACGTTATAAAAAGTATGAGCTATATGCGTAAAGAGGCGGGCCATGATGTGAAGAAGATATACGTTTCCGGTTTTTCGCCCTCTCATGATGAGGAGCGAATATCGAAAGAGCTGAATGTCCCAGTGGAGAGGCATCGCTTTGCCTTCTTTACAAAAGACGGCCCTGACAAGGATGATAAGTACCTTCCCGTCCTAATGCTCGTTCTTAACTCTTTAAAAAACCCGTCCCTGAATATCGCTCCTGCGGAAATAGTTCGTAATGATATGCGGGGGATTAAGGTTGTTTTGTTAAAATTTCTAGCCGGGCTTGGCGTGATCGTTGTACTGCATATGGCATTCTTAGGTATAAATGCCAAAATCGGCCTTAAGGCAAAACTCGCGAATAACGTAGAAAATTACGGAGTTATAAATCCATCCAGCCCCAGAGCAGATGTAGAGCTTTACAAAAAATCCGTTATCGAAAGCGCTTTATTCGTCAGCGACTTTTTATCCAAAAAGCGATTTCTCCCGCAAAAATTAGTATGCCTGAGTCGGTTGATGCCGCAGATTTCGTGGGTCGAAGAGATCTCTTTTACCGGGAGTATAAAAACTGACCGGTTACCTACCTTAACAATAAAGGGGTCGATATTTGATGTCGCCTCGGACTCTACCAGCGCGAATAAGATACTGGAGGTCCTTAAAGCCGATAAAGATATGATGGAAGGATTTAAGGGGGCGAACCTTTCATATGTCGAGAAAAAGATATCGTCAGGGAGAGAGATCACCGATTTTGAGGTTTCATTCAAATAAGGCTTCATAATATGATAGATATAAAAAACATTCTAAATGACAGAAAAAAAACGTGGGGTATCTTATTATTCCTGATATTATGCGCGCTCGCATTTGTTTTGCTATTCAAATATGATTTTGGGAGCTTTCGTAAGATACAGTTTACAATCGCTGAAAATAAGCATAATAAGGCTACGCTGGATTCTCTCGGTGAGTACAAAAAATATCTGAAGAAATTTAACGCATGTCTGGTGCCGGATAATGGCATCGATTGGCTCATGGGGACTCTAACGGTGGTGTCAAAAAATAATGGCGTAACTTTAAGCGCCGTAAAGCCGATCAAAACGGAATATTGTTCTGGGTATGAGGTAGTGAAGGCATCCATAGAGGGAACGTCTTCATATAAAGAGCTCCTCCGTTTCATTAAGGCCATAGAAGACGGTAAGGAATATATGTTGATCGAAAGCATCTCCATAAGGTCGATTGAAATCGCCCCGGATGAATTCGCGAAAAATTCACCGGCAGTTCTCACGAGAAACGTATCTCGCGGCAGGTTGGTAGGTTTTAACGCGATCATAGCTTATGTGGCGCTTAAAATATGATAATGCCTGATAAGAAAAAAGTGATTGAAATCCTGATAATCATCATGGGGGGCATTTATTTGCTTTATAGGATATTTATGCCGAAACCGGATATGAAACAGGCGCACGACGCGGCGGGTCATATGCCTATAGGCATAGAGATAGCCGGCTTGAAGGAGACCGTAAAAAACCCTACCGAGGGCGATCGTAAATTAAAGGATGAGGTAGCCGGCGCACGGGATATATTTCAGAAGCCGGACGAATTTTTTGCGTCCAGCGCAAAAAACGAGGCAGACGCGGCGTCCAAAACAGGAAATAGCGTGCTTTCGCTCGAAGGCACCATATGGGGGCGCGGTAAGAATATCGCGATATTGTCCGGCGCAGTGGTTAGTGAAGGCGATATTATACAAAAGGGGAAGATCGTCAGGATTGAATCAGACAGAGTGATTATTTTTAAAGATGGTGTGGAGTCAGAGATAAAGAGAGGTACATAAAATGAACTTAAAAAAGATTCGGATAGCCATTGTTCTGTCACTTGTGCTTGCCGGGATCGTTTTGTGCAGAGAGTCCGCGGCTTCGGAAATTGTAAATGGAGTCCTCCCAAAAACCGATGACAAGGTTTCAATGGATTTTGAAAGCGCCGATCTGAAGAGCGTCCTGAAGGCATTTTCCATGCAGACGGGAATAAACTTTATCGCAAGCGATGTTATCGAGAACAAAAAAGTAACGGTATTTTTAAGCAGAGTTTCTATCAAATTGGCTTTAGCCTCCATACTGGAGGCCAACGGCCTTCTCTACGAGATGCAGGGCGATAACGTGTATCTGATAAAACCGAACGGCCAGGCTCTTACGAAGATGGTAACGAAAATATTTAAGTTAAATTATCTTCAAGTCTCTTCAATGGCATTAGCTAAAGACCCGATGAGCGGATCCAGTAATGTGACGATCATAGGGTCAGCCTCCGCAGTCGCTGCCCCGCCAGCTTCCAAGGGCCCGGCAGGAGCAACTAATTCCAATATAGTAAATATTATCCAGAGCCTTATGACATCTTCCGGCAAGATCGTGGCCGACATACGTAATAACAGCCTTGTCATAACGGACTCACCCAGTATCTTCCCGACGATAGAAGCGACATTAAAGAAGCTCGACGTCGAGCCTGTACAGATAATGATCACCGCGGAGATAATCGAGACATCGACCACGGCCCTTAAAAGGATCGGGCTCGAGTACGGCGGAGAAGACAGCATTATTACCGCCACATATACGGCCGCGACTTTGCCTACTGGAATTCCTTTCACCGAAAGTTTTATAAAAGATACATATGGTCAAAATTTGCTTAACACAGGCAATCCCGCCAGCATTCCGGCTTTCCAATATGGAACTTTATCGCTGGGAAACACTCAGATAGTGCTGAAGCTGTTGGCTACCGATAGCGATACAAAATACCTGTCCCGGCCCAATATAATGACACTGAATAATGAGACGGCGATAATAAAAGTATCGGCCAACACCGCCATAGGTATAAACGAAACCATAGCGACAGCGCCGGCCTTAAATACGCAGACTGCCGAGAGGGCGGAGACGGGAGTGGTATTAAAAGTAACTCCGCAGGTAAATGATAGCGGAGACATATTTATGTATCTCGAGCCGTCTGTTTCGAGGACCGTGCAGTCACTGCTATCGGTTAGATTTCTTGACCCGAGTTATAGAAGCTCCTCCTGCACGCTCATGGTGAGGGACTTGGAAACCGTAGTGGTGTCGGGCCTTATACAGAAAAATATTACAAAATCGGTAAGGAAAGTGCCGATATTGGGTGATATTCCCGGCGTAGGCGAGGCATTTAAATCAAATTATGACAGAGTAGAAGATACAGAGATTATCATATTTATAACGCCGCATATCGTGAAGAGGAGAGACTCGGAATATGTCACTCCGGCGCAGATGACCGAGCGTGAACACGTAATGCAAAAAACGCTCTCAGAGTATATCCCAAAACCGCAGAAAAAAGAGAAGATTGCTCAGGATGAGGAGAGCGTAAGAGCCCTTACCCTGCGTAAGTACAGCACGAACATCCAGCCGGCCCGAAAGATAGGATCTGGTAAATGAGCGATATGGAGAGAAGGAAGCTGGGGGATATGTTGTTGGACGCGAAGCTTATCACTAAAGAACAGCTTGAGGAGGGGCTCGCTCTGCGCGGAGAGGGCGAAGGCAATGATCCGATCGGGGAGGTATTGGTCAATATGGGGTATCTTTCCGAGGAGGGGCTCGCGCGCACACTTTCAAAGCAATTAAATACCAAGTATCTGTCTTTTGAAGCCGGAACCCTCGTTATTGAGTTTAATCAGAATTTAAGAAAGATTGTAAGTGAAGAATTTGCCAGAAAAAACAAGGTGCTTCCTTTGTCAAAGACATCGGATACCATATCCGTAGCTATGTGGAATCCGCTGGATTTTACCATTATAGATAACTTAAGGCGAATGTTGGGAAAAGACGTAGTGGTATATTGCAGTACAAAAAAAGATATTCTGGAAGGAATCAGGAGGCTTTACGTTATTCAGGGGCCGCCAACCGACGCGAATTCTTACGTCACATCGTTTCAGTCGGATGAAAAGGCTTCCGCGGCAGGTAGGGGTGAAACGGAAAAGCTCAAGCTAAGGGCTTCAGAACCGCCGGTAATAAAGTTAGTCAACTCTATCGTGCATGGAGCTATAGAGGAGCTGGCCAGTGATATACATATAGAGCCGTATGAAGAGGGCTTTGATATACGATACAGAGTGGACGGCCTGCTATATAAGATAGACGCCCCGCCAAAGGATATGTATGCTCCGGTAGTATCAAGGATAAAGATAATGTCGCGGCTTGACATAGCTGAAAATCGTCTGCCGCAGGACGGCGGTTTCATGATCAAGCTGGACAATCGAAGCGTCGATTTCCGAGTCTCGACTATCCCGACGATATACGGTGAAAAGATCGTTATAAGGGTACTAGACAAAGAGAGCATGAATTTTAGCCTTTCTTCCATAGGAATGAGCGAAGAGAATTATTTAAAGGTCTCCGATGCTATAAGAAAGTCTTACGGGCTCATATTTCTGACAGGGCCTACTGGATCGGGAAAGACGACGACTCTTTATTGTATTCTCAATGAGATCAAATCCCCACAAAAAAATGTCATAACCATAGAGGACCCGGTCGAATATAGGATCGCAGGGGCAAATCAGGTGCAGGAGCTTCCGGCCATCGGCCTGACTTTCGCTCGCGGACTGCGTGCTTTCCTCAGGCAGGATCCCGATATAATAATGGTCGGAGAGGTCAGAGACTTTGAAACCGCTGAGATGTGCGTGCGTTCGGCGCTTATCGGCAGACTTGTGCTGAGCACGCTCCATACGAACGACTCGGTCGGAGCTATTACAAGATTGGTCGATTTAGGTGTCGAACCATTTCTTGTCAGCTCTTCATTGGTAATGGTTATAGCGCAGAGGCTCATACGAAGGCTATGTCCAAATTGCAAAGAGCTCATAACAGTCGATAAAACCATAGTCGAAAAGCATTCTCTTGAAGGAGCTAAGATATATGGTCCGAAGGGATGTGATCTATGCCGCAACAGAGGTTTTGTCGGCAGGCTGGCTATATTTGAGATATTGATAGCGGACAAGGAGATACGGGATCTCATCGAAAGTAAGCGCGATATGGCTGTTATAAGAGAAGCTCTCGATAAAAAAGGAATGAAATCGTTAAGATATGATGCCATGGACAAGGTCAGGCAAGGACTGACTTCGATAGACGAGGCCATCCTCGCCACTGCGGAGGATGCATAGTGCCATATTACACGTATGAAGGCCGCGATACCAAAGGCAAACTTGTACGCAATCAGGCCTTCGCGGTGACGCAGCAAAACTTAATCAGCAATCTTCAGAGCGCCGGAATCACAATCCTGTCTATTAAAAATGCGTCTGCCATTGGCGAGCAAAAGCAGAAGATGTATAAGAAGATAAGAAATAAGGACCTTGTACTGCTTGCCAAAGAGCTCGCTGTGCTTATGGAAAATGGCATACCCATGATAGAAGCTTTAGAGGTTACTCTAAAGCAAATGACCAGCGAAAAGCTTGCAGGCGCTGTCCTGGCCATAAAAAAAGATCTTGAAAGCGGATTATCTATGCATGGTTCGCTGGCCAAGATGCCGCATATATTCGGAGATCTATGGACATATCTCGTGGAAGCGGGCGAGGCGTCCGGTCAGATGCCGTTTGTTCTCAGGCATATCCAATTTTTACTCGAATCGCGGGAGGATATACATAAAAAAACGATTAATGCCATGATATATCCCGCCTTACTGCTGGGAGCAACCGTGGTTGCGCTCATCATCTTCGCCTTCAAAATAATACCTATGTTCAAAGGGATCTATGCATCGCTTGGGGCGGGTAAAGAACTTCCCATGGTGACCCGGGGCGTCCTTTTTTTTAGCGGATTTATAAAAAATGAATTTTTGCTTATTACTTTTGGTATCGTGCTTATTGTTTTTTTCGCCAGACAGATCATGACGACAAGCTCGGGGCGGCGGGCATACGAAAAAATTCTTTTTTCTTCACCCGTTCTCGGTCAGTTGTGCATAGCGATCGTAGTGGAAAAATTCTCCACCGCCATTCAGGTTCTTTTAAAAAGCGGCATACCCATTATAAGATCGCTTGAAATGGCCGCTAATACTACCGAAAATCACTTATTCGCTGAAAAGATAGAAGAAGCAAAAGCAAAGGTCATTGCCGGACTGCCTCTGGCCGACGCTCTGCAGTATACTGGAATCTTTCCACCTATAGCCATATCATTTATTCGGGTAGCTGAAAAGACCGGTAGTTACTCAGAGATGTTTGAGGAGGTTGCTAAGTACCACAAAGATATAGTGGAGACCTCCATAGTCAGGGTGATGGCGCTTATGGAACCGGTCATGCTTATCACGATGGGTTTAGTTATCGGCGTCATAGTAATAGCGATGTTCCTGCCGATATTTAGGCTGGCTAATTTAGGATAGACCTTCGAAAGTGGCGCGGAGTGAGTATTCCTCAGCAGTTCCGCCGTGGCGCGGATTTAGTAGAAAATAATCCCAAATTTTGATATCATAATATACCTTATGGTCTTCTTCGCTGTAATGGTAAGACCGTGATGAAGCTTCGAAGGACCTATTCCTACGAAGAGACAGCTGAGAAATAAAACTTTCGTCATTCTGAGGGAGGCCATCGGCCGACCGAAGAATCTATTTACAGTTGAGATTCTTCACTTCGCCCTTCGGGCTTCGTTCAGAATGACGTGGAATTTGATATTTCGCAACAGTTCCGCGAAGGTACAATGTAGTTATATAACAGAAGGCGAAGTAGAATGGATTTAAAAAAGACTCCTCTTATTAACGAGCATGAACGCCTGGGCGCAAAGCTTGCGCCGTTCGGCGGTTGGTTCATGCCAATACAGTACTCCGGAATCATATCAGAGCATAACTGGACACGCACAGAAGCCTCGATATTCGATATCTGCCACATGGGCGAGTTTATCATCTGCGCAGATGCCGATAAGAGCGGATTCAATAAGATCGTAACATTTGATTTAAATGCTATTAAGCCGTTCGAGTGTCGATACGGTTTTATGCTTAATGATACCGGCGGCATCCTGGATGACATCATTGTATACAGGATAGCTGACAGGCGGTGGATGGTCGTGGCCAATGCCGCGACTATCGAAAGCGATGAGGCGCATTTCAGAAAGCACCTGGCGCCCGGCACTGATTTTAAGAATGTGTCGGCAATGTTGGGTAAGATAGATCTGCAAGGGCCAAAATCGTTAGATGTGATAAGGAGACTTGTAGCTCCCGGCGTGGCGGATCTCGGTTATTATAAATTTGGCCATTTTGATTTGCTTGGAGAAAAGATTATTATCAGCAGGACGGGCTATACGGGTGAGCTGGGGTTCGAGATATATATATCGAACGATAAAGTAGCAGAGCTTTGGAATATATTGCTAAAAGATACTACGGTGAAACCTGCCGGCCTTGGCGCCAGAGATACTCTGCGGCTTGAGATGACCTACCCGTTGTACGGACAGGATATTACCACTGAAACGACGCCGATAGAGGCGGGTAAGGCAAGATTTGTAGATCTTAAGAAAGACTTTATAGGTAGGAGCGCTTTAATGAAAAATAGCGATCCGTCGAGGAGATTAATAAATTTTATTGCCAAGTCGCGTCGTGCGCCGAGGCATAATTACGGGATATTTTCAGGCGGTAAGCGAGTCGGAATAGTGACCAGCGGTTCGTTCTCTCCGAGCCTTTCCTGCGGGATAGGAATGGGCTATGTGGACGCACCCTTTTCTGTCGGCACGGAAATAGTGCTCAAAGAGAACGATGTCGAGATTATCGCTACTGTTACAAAAGGTCCTTTCTATAAAAATGGAACTGCAAAGATAGTGGAGGGTTCACATGCACATACCGGATGATCTGTTGTATACCAAAGAACACGAATGGGTGAGGATTAAAGACAAGACCGCCACTCTCGGAATAACGGATTACGCACAGGGTTCGCTCGGAGATATCACGTTCGTGGAGCTTCCTAAGGTGAACGGCGCGGTCGCGCAATTTAAACAGTACGCGACCGTTGAATCTGTAAAGGCGGCATCCGATGTCTATGCGAGCGTTTCCGGTAAGGTACTAAAGATAAACGAAGAGCTTTCTGCGCATCCGGAGCTCATCAATCAATCACCTTATGATAAGGGATATTTCGCGGTAATCGAGGTGAGCGATGAGAGTGATGTTTCACGTCTGGTGTCCAGCGCGGATTATAAGAAATATGTAGAGGGTTTACACTAAATGAATTATGTCCCGCACACAGAAGAAGACAGGGCGGAGATGCTTAAGGCGATAGGTGTAAAATCTATCGATGACCTATTTATAGATATATCTCCCGCTCTAAGGCCAAAGTCATTCGATATTCCCGAAGGAAAATCTGAATTCGAGGTATGCCGTTATATTAAGAAGCTTGCCTCGAAGAACGCGACAGATCTCATCAGTTTTCTCGGAGCCGGTTTTTACGACCATTACATTCCCGCGGCAGTGGATGCGCTGGCCTCGAGATCGGAATTCTACACCGCCTACACGCCGTATCAGCCGGAGTCATCCCAGGGATGGCTTCAGTCGATATATGAATACCAGACGGCAATATGCGAGCTCTTAGGCCTCGATGTCTCGAACGCTTCTCTCTATGATGGCGGTACCGCTCTTTACGAAGCGGCGATGATGGCGATCAGGCTCACCGGCAGGAAAAAGATAATAGTTGATCAGGGCGTGAATCTCATATACCGCACGATGTTATACACATACACGTCTAATCTATCTATAGAGTTTGTCGAGACACCTGTTGTCCACGGCCAGAGTTCACGTGAAGCTATATTGAAACATCTCGATGGTAATACCGCGGCGGTGATATTGCAGAATCCTAACTTTTTCGGCGCCATAGATGATTACACAGATATAGCTTCTAAAGTCCATGAGGTAGGCGCGCTGGCGATCCAGTCGGTCTATCCGATATCGATGGGAATACTAAAGACCCCGGGTGAGATGGGATTTGATATTGCCACGGGCGAGGGGCAGAGTCTGGGATTGCCTCTGTCTTTCGGCGGGCCATATCTGGGATTCATAGCCGCTAAGAAAGAACTCGTCCGCCAGATGCCCGGCAGGATCGTGGGTGCCACGGTTGATAAGGATGGTAAGAGGGGATATGTTCTGACGCTTCAGACCAGGGAGCAGCATATCAGAAGAGAGAAGGCTACCTCGAACATTTGTTCGAATGAGGCGCTTTGCGCTTTGCGCGCGGTTATATATCTTTCGCTGATCGGCAAGACAGGATTAAAGGAAATGGCAGAACTTATTTACAGTAAAACCGAATTTGCCAAGAGCGTACTGGAGAAGATACCCGGAGTTACGGTGAAGAGGAGTTCTCCGACATTTAATGAATTTACGATATGCCTTCCGAAGAATGCCGACGATGTGGCTCATAAAATGGTCGAAAAGGGCTTCGCGGCAGGTTTCCCGCTCGGCCGTTTCTATAAAGGGATGGAAAATTATCTTCTGGTGGCTGTCACCGAAAAGAGGACGAGGGAAGAGATATTGAAGCTGGGCGACAGCCTGGAGGCGGTATTATGCGACTAATTTTCGAAAAGAACGTGGAGGGCCGTAGGGGATTTAAGATGCAGTCCCCGGATGTTCCGCCGGCCAAAAAACTCGATGCTAAATATCTGCGAAAGGATCCGCCGAATATTCCGAACATCTCTGAGCTCGACGTTGTTCGTCATTACACGAACCTTTCGCGGCTCAATTACTCCGTCGATACTAATTTCTATCCACTCGGATCATGCACGATGAAATATAACCCAAAATTCACCGAGACCCTGGCAAATCTGGATGGCTTTACTGCGGTTCATCCGCTCTTACCTCAGCTATCGGGCGGCGGCGCGCTGGCGCAGGGGGCGCTCGAAGTCCTCTATAACACGAAGAAGATTCTGTGCGAGATCACCGGTATGGCCGGATTTACATCACAGCCTCTTGCTGGTGCGCACGGCGAGCTGACGGGCGTCATGCTTATTGCCGCATATCATAAACATAACGGATCCAGAAGAAAATATATCATAGTTCCGGACTCATCCCATGGAACCAATCCGGCCAGCGCCGCTATCGCGGGCTATCAGGTTATAGTTATACCGACCGATAAGGACGGTTATATGGATATGGCCGAATTCAAGAATAGCCTGAGTGATGAAGTCGCTGCGGTCATGCTCACTTGTCCCGACACACTGGGTATATTTAATCCGCGCATAAAAGAGATCGCGGACTTAGCGCATGGAGTGGGCGCGCTTATGTACTATGATGGCGCAAACCTTAACGCTATTCTCGGTAAATGCCGTCCGGGAGACCTGGGATTCGATGTAATTCATATAAATCTACATAAGACGTTTGCTACGCCCCATGGGGGGGGCGGCCCGGGGTCAGGCCCTGTGGGTGTGTGCGAAAAGTTGACGGATTTTCTGCCGATACCTCGGATAGTGAAACGTCCCGATGGCACATTAGCGCTCGATTACCATAGGTTTAAATCGATAGGGTACATAGCGCCGTTTTACGGGAACTTCGGTGTGATCTTGAAGGCTTATGCGTATATACTGCTTTTGGGTAAGAAAGGGCTGATCGAGGCTTCGGAGAATGCGGTCTTAGGCGCGAACTATTGCAGGACTAAACTCAGAGGCTATTACGATATACCGTTTGACAGGATATGCATGCATGAATGCGTCTTATCGGCATCCAAACAAATTAAGAACGGTGTGCATGCCCTCGATATCGCCAAATACTTAATAGATAAGGGGTATCATCCACCTACGATATATTTCCCGCTGATTGTCAAAGAATCGATCATGATAGAGCCCACCGAGACCGAATCTAAAGAGACTCTCGATAGATTTATAGATACTATGATCGAGATAGCAAGGCTTGCCGAGAGCGACCCTGACGTTATAAAGAATGCCCCGATCACCAGGCCTGTTAAGAGGCTGGACGAGACTAAGGCCGCCAGGGAGCCTGATCTTCGCTGGAAGAATTCAATCAAATCTAAATGAGTTCTCGCTGGCGTATTATCGATACGGGCGTAATGGACCCGTTCGCCAATATGGCGCTGGACGAGACCCTGTTGCGAAGCTACCGGGAAAAGTCTTCACAGCCGACATTACGCATCTACGGATGGAGAGAACCCAGTCTATCGCTGGGATATTCGCAGGATCTTGCGGGCGAACTTGACGTTGAGCTATGTAAAGCCAGGTCGGTACCTATTGTAAGGAGGATAACCGGCGGCGGTATAATATTGCATGCCAACGAACTTACATACAGCCTGGTCTGCTCAAAAGAGGATCTCGGAATCCGGTCGCAGGTTGAGGCATCGTATAAGGTCATATCGTCATTCCTGATATCATTTTATGCCGCACTGGGTATTGATGCGGCTTTCGCGTGCGATATTTCGTCCGACGATAATCTTGGCACACCCTCGGCGATATGTTTTGCATCCAAAGAGAAGTATGACATCGTAGTCGGCGATAAAAAGATTGGCGGTAGCGCTCAAAAACGTTCAAAGGACGTGATATTCCAGCATGGCAGTATTCCGCTGAATTTTAACGCAGGTTCGGCCTCATCATATATGCGGACGAAAAGCACTGATAATATCGAGGATAGCGCGACATCTCTCGAAGAAATTTTAGGATTAGAATTAAAAGTCTCTATGCTATCCCGGTTATTAAGAATTGCATTCATAAGATCGTTTAATTTAGAGGTTCGGGAGGGTGGGCTTTCGAAAATGGAAGAGGCTATATTTAATGAGCTGAAGACGAATAAATACGAAACATCCGATTGGAATTATTGCAGAAAAGACAAATAGGAATATATGGAAATATTGCAACGTCCCGTGTGGATAAAAAAGAAGATTAATCTTAAAGATTGTGCCGATGTTAAGGCGCGGCTTAAAGGCCTCGGGCTTAATACGGTTTGTGAGGAAGCCCTCTGTCCGAATATCGGAGAATGTTTCTCTAAATCTCAGGCAACATTTCTTATTCTCGGCAACGTTTGTACAAGACAATGCGCTTTCTGCGGTGTTAAACGCGGATCACCTCAAAAAGCCGATCCTGATGAACCGCTCAGAGTCGCCGAGGGCGTACATAGACTAGGCCTTAAGCATGTAGTTATAACAAGCGTTACGCGTGATGACCTGCCGGACGGGGGAGCGCAGGCATTTATTGATGTGATTCGGGAAATACGTAAGATTGATCCGAACGTAACGGTAGAGATATTGACCCCGGATTTTAATCTGAACGAGGAAGCCATCGCGAAGGTCGTCGAAGCCGAGCCCGATATCTTCGCGCATAATTTAGAAACTGTGCCGAGGCTTTACCCGGAGGCGCGTAATGGCGCAAATTATCAAAGATCTCTCGGCGTGCTGGCTTATATTAAAAAATGCGATAAGTCGATGCGGACGAAATCCGGATTAATGCTGGGGCTGGGTGAGCGTGAAGACGAAGTCCTCGCAGTTTTTCAGGATATTGCCGGGACCAATTGTGATTTTTTGAGTATAGGGCAGTATCTGGCGCCAAGCAAGGCCCATATATCGGTTAAAGAATATATATCGCCTGATAGGTTCATTGGATATAAAAAAGATGCGCTGGAAGCTGGATTCCGACACGTGGCCAGCGGCACTTACGTCAGAAGTTCGTATTCCGCGTCCGAATATCTGGAATCGGAAAAGGTGTGAAACATGGCTTTTACAATCGGCAATAATTTTATAGAACGTTCGATCACCGGAGCTATAGCATTCTTAAAAGAGTCGGTATTTACCGATGAATATGCTTCGAGGGATGGCCTTATGCAGTCGATCGATCCCAGGATGAAGCTTGTAACATCCGGAATGCTTCTATTGACAGCGCTATTAACTAAAAATATCGCGGTGGTGCTTTATATTTACTCAGTCTCATTGATATTTACGTACCTATCAAAGATCAATATAGGTTTTTTCCTTAAACGTACCTGGGTATTCATTCCGCTATTTTCCCTATTCATAGCTGTTCCCGCGCTATTCAATATCTTTACTCCCGGCGAAGCGATAGCTAATTTTAATATATTCGGGCTTCACCTGATAGTGACTCGCCCGGGGCTGTCGGGCGCGCTCTTATTCGTTATGCGAGTTATTACTTCTGTATCGATAGTAGTGCTTCTCAGTATTACGACAAGGCACTCCGAAACGCTGAAAGCACTGCGCTTATTTAAAGTTCCTCAAATATTCGTAATGATATTCGGCATGTGTTACAGGTATATTTATCTGCTTATAGAGGCAGTAGAAAATACGTATCTTGCGATAAGGAGCCGGGTAGGCAGGCAAGTGCATTATAAGAAGGGTCAGCAAGTCGTCGCGTGGAGCATGGCCTCACTTTGGCAGAGATCTTACAGGATGAACGAAGAGGTATATAGCGCGATGTTATCCCGAGGTTACGCCGGAGAGCCGGTAGTATTTAATGATTTTAAAACAAAACCGTGGGATTGGATGTGGCTGCTACTTATAATAATAATCTGCGTTATAGGAGTCAGGTTTATATGAGCGATACGATCTTCCAGCTAAAAGATGTCAATTATTCGTATCTCGGAAAGTTTCCCGCGCTTAGTCATATAGACCTGACTATCGAGAAGGCCCGGATGGTAGCAGTTATAGGCGCCAACGGCTCCGGAAAATCGACATTACTTCAGATGTTAGACGGACTGATATTTCCTGATAGCGGAACGGTTACAGCGTTTGGAACGGATATTAACGAAAGAACATTTGCCGATCTATCATTCTCAAGAAATTTCCGTAGAAAAGTAGGATTTGTATTCCAAAATCCTGACGTTCAGTTATTCTGCCCGACAGTAAAAGAGGATATCCTGTTTGGGCCATTGCAACTCAAAGAAGATCGGGCCCAGACAGAGAAGCGTCTCGATCGGCTCGTAGCGATCCTGGGCCTTGGCGCCTTACTTGACAGGTCACCCCATCAGCTTAGCGTGGGCGAGAAGAGGAAGGTGGCGATAGCGTCCACATTGATCATAGACCCGGAAGTGATTATCCTGGATGAACCGACGGCTGGATTGGATCCTATGACCACCAGGCACATAATTGATATTCTGAAAAAAGAGAACAGTCTGGGTAAGACCGTAATTACTTCCACCCACGATCTCCATATCGTCGAAGAGATATCCGATATGGTTTGCGTATTCGGTAACGATAAGAAAATAGTCAGGTGCGGTCCTTCTTCCGAAATCCTAAAAGACACCCCGCTACTCCAGGCTCACAACCTGGTTCATATTCATGCCCACAGGCATGATGGATCCACTCACGTCCATCCTCACGATCACCCCAGTCATGAACACTCGCATTAAAAATAAGGATTAAGCGTAATAACTTAGCAATATAAGCGCGTGCGTTATTTTCAAGGAGGGCTTTGGCCCGACTTTGTCATTCTGACCCTGAGAGGAGCGAAGGGGAAGAATCTATTTACCGTCTAGATTCTTCCCTACCTGCAGGCGCTTCGATAGTATACAGAGGGGGACACGTTTAATATTAAAAAAGGGGACACGTTAAAGGTTGAATTCCCCAAACGGTACAAATTAGTTAAAATGAAAATATCAAACTTATTGCGGGTAGATTTCTATTAAGGTATAATCGAACGCATGATAATAATAAACAAGGTAATGTCTCTCGATGAACTAAGGGTAGCCGCAGCCGCTACTTTTGGCAATTTGATAAAGGCGGTTGTCGATGTCGATGGGGGTATAATCGCTATTGATGCAGAACTTCATTCCGATCTGGAGGCGTTACTTTTAGAAGGCGGCTCAAAACAAGAGAGTCTCTGGGGAATTAACCTATATCCGGACATTCAGGGAGATGATTTTATCGAATTTGATTCTATGATCAATATACGCCCGTCAAGCGGCAATAGAACCCGAGGGGTAGACAATGAGCTCGTGCGAAAAATGATTATAGATATTGTGAATAAGTGGGTTAAGAGATGAGCTATCAGCACAAAGATCTCGCGTCGGGCCGATGGGGAAAGATGTCTTTTGTTGAACAAATGGCGAATATCGGCAGTGAGGTTGAGCGCTCAATAAATTGGCGCGTGAAGAATAATAGTGATTATAGCCAGAGGGCTTTTGAACGGGCGCTTGAATTGATCGACATGACACTATTAAGCGTCAAAGCCTCCGGATCTGCGGGCCTTAGGCCCGGAGGGGTTTTTGCTCGTTTAAAGGAAATCGCCCGCGCGAGGGAGGCCATTGTAGATTACTTTTTTGGATCGAATGAGTTCATGTCCTCCGACAAGTTATGGCGGAGTTACTTTTCGTCCTTCGCTTACGCCGCACGCAATAAATAACCATCTCAAAAACAATATAAAATCTTTTTTTGTTGACATAATGATACTAAAATGGTATCATTTAACTGTGAAGCTTCTAACCAGAAATACAGACTATGCGGTCAGGGCGGTGTGCGCGATGGCATCGAGACGGGGAGGGGTCGTGTCGGTGAAGGAATTAGTGCATGAACTGAAGATGCCGCGGTCATTTCTCAGGAAGATTCTACAGATTTTAAATAAAACAGGCATTGTCGTATCGACTAAAGGTCTGGGAGGAGGATTCACGCTTTCCAAGAGGGTCGATAAGCTGACGCTCGCGGATTTCGTAGAGGCGTTCCAGGGGCCACTCAGTATTAATGAATGCACCTTTAAGAAGAGAAAATGCCCCAATGCCGCAATGTGTCCGTTAAAGAGAAAGATAGACAGTATAGGAAGCTACGTTGTGAACGAATTACGATCGATAACTATAGGCTCACTATTAACAAAGGGAGCATAAGACCATGGCGAAGAGAAAGATCATTAATATAGACGTTGAGAAGTGTAACGGATGCGGGGACTGCATACCGAATTGTCCGGAAGGCGCTATACAGCTGATCGATGGCAAGGCGCGCCTCATCAGCGACTTGTTCTGTGACGGACTTGGCGCTTGTATAGGACATTGTCCGCAGGGCGCTATTAATATAGAGGAAAGAGAAGCCGAGGCTTATGATGAGAAGAAGGTAATGGCTAATATAGTTAAACACGGGAAGAATACGATCGTCGCTCACCTTAAACATCTTCAGGATCATGATCAAGCGGCCTATTTTAAAGAAGCGGTGGCATATTTGAAGGAGAATGGCATAGAAGATCCGGGTGCGGCGCATCTGCATGCCGGCCATGGTCACTCCGGCTGTCCCGGAGCGCGAGTTATCGACATGCAGAGTGAACGTAAATCTCAAGGCTCCGGAGAAGTAACGCACAAAGCGGTCTCCGAGCTACGGACATGGCCCGTACAGATAATGCTCGCTCCGATTAGCGCACCATATTTCAACGGCGCGGATCTATTGATCGCGGCGGACTGTGTACCGTTCGCTTATCCCGATTTTCATAGCCATCTTCTTCGGGGCAAGATACTTCTTATCGGATGTCCTAAGTTGGATGACTTAAGCGTATATAAGGAGAAGATTAAAGCTATAATCAGCGGTAATGATATAAAATCCGTGACTTACGCTCATATGGAGGTGCCGTGCTGTTTCGGGCTTATCAGTATTATAGAGGAAGCTATTAAGCATTCAGATAAAAAGATCCCGTTTGAGGACGTGACGATCACTATTAGAGGACAGAGGAGATAATGATCTTCAATTGTCCGGGAGCGGGAGAGTGTGTGGGGGAGCAGAGGTATAAGAAGTATTTGAAAAATAAAAATCGATTCTAACCTGGTTAGATTTGTCAGGTTAAAGTGGAAATGGAGAAAGGGCGGAACTGAAAATATCAAATGTGAGGAGAAAATTTACTATTACATAACGTATGAAAACTGATATAATGTGGCTCTACAAAGGAGTCAGATATGGCAGAAAGCATAGCTTTTCAGGGTGAGCCGCTCACGTTAATAGGTGATTCTGTTACGATCGGAATGAATGCGCCCGAATTTGAGGTTGTCTCTCAGGAAATGAAAGAAGTTAAGCTCTCCGATTTTAAGGGCAAGATAAAAGTTATATCCTCATTCCCGTCATTAGACACGCCGGTCTGCGATCTACAGGTAAAAGAGTTCAATAAACTCGCGGCAAAATTTTCTCCGGATGTTGTCGTCATAGGAGTAAGCAAGGATCTGCCATTTGCCATAAAGAGGTTCTGCAGTGAAAATAGCATTAAAAATGAAGTAGTTCTTTCCGACTATAAGACGTCATCGTTTGGCACGAAATACGGACTCTTAATAAAGGAGCTAAATTTATTAGCACGCTCCGTGCAGATCATAGATAAGAATGATGTAATCCGATATAGGCAGGTTGTGCGGGAATTGACTATTCCGCCGGACTACAACGAGGCGTTGAAAGTGTTGAAGGGTCTGGAATGATCGAGGGTTTGCATTGGTTGGGTCATTCGAGCTTCAGATGGGATGGGTCAAAGACTATATATTTTGACCCCTGGAAACTGTCGAAAGAACCGAAAAAATCTGATATAATATGCATATCGCATGAACATTTCGACCATTTTTCTAAGCTTGATATCTCAAAGATAAGCACGGCAGATACGGTTATAGTGACATGTAAGGCATGCGCGGATGAGCTTGAGCCTTTCACCAGGATAGCCCGTAAAGAGATTAAAGTGTTTCAGGCGGGAATTTCAATAGATTTAGGCGGCGTAAAGATCAAGTTTCTCTCGAGTTATAATATTAAAAAAGAGTTTCATACTAAGAGTAGCGAGAAGCTGGGGTTCGTGGTCACAATGGACGGGATTTCGCTATATCATGCCGGAGACACGGACAAAATCCCGGAGATGGATGGACTCAAGTGTGATGTGGCACTATTGCCCATTAGCGGTACTTACGTTATGACTGCTGACGAAGCGGCTGAAGCGGCCATTGCTATAAATCCGAAGGTGGCGGTGCCGATGCACTACGGAGATATCGTAGGCTCGATGAAGGATGCCAAACGGTTTGAATATCTATTAAAAGGTAAGGTCGAAGTTAAAATACTACGAAAGGAGGAATAAATAGATGAAAGTAGTAATCGATGCTGATGCATGCATAGGCTGCGGCCTTTGCGTAAGCACATGCCCGGAAGTTTATAAAATGGAAGACGACAAGGCCGTGCTTTGTGTATCTGATATTCCGAAAGATGCAGAAGATACATGTAGAAAAGCTGCTGAAGATTGTCCTGTTGCGGCTATAGTCGTAACCTAAGTTATTATAGAGGTACTTGGTGAGTGAGCTTTCAGTTCTTATAGGTGGCAAGGCTGGCTTTGGAATAGACAAGGCCAGCCTTATCATCGCCAGCCTCGTCAGCCGACTGGGGTACAGGATATATATTAATCGTGATTATCCTTCTCTGATACGCGGCGGGCATACCTTTTCGATTATCAGAGCTTCCACTGAGAAGGTATTCGCGCACCGTGATTCGATTGACGTCCTTCTGGCGCTCAATCAGGAGACAGTAGAAATTCATAAAAGCAGACTAAAGAGCGCGAGCATACTTATATATGATTCGGACCTGACAGTTTCGCACCCGATAACATGCGTAAAATATGCCGCTAATATTCCGCTTTCTACCATTATAAAGGAAGAGCACGCCGAAGAAGTGATGCGCAATACCTGCATCATAGGCGCTTTCGCCAAATCGGTAGGCATCGAATGGGATGTGCTAAGCGCCATTATCAAAGAATTTTTCCCTAAAGAGATAGAGCAGAACTTAAAAGTAGCTCGGCGAGCTTTCGACGCAGCGAAAGAATTCACCAAAATAGATAGGTCATCGAGAGACAGGCTTCCTCTGGTCACAGGCAACGAGGCCACCGCCCTTGGCTTAATAAGAGGCGGACTCGAAAGCTATATTTCATACCCCATGACTCCGACATCCCCGATCCTGCATTACCTGGCAAGTTTATCCGAAGAAGTCGGCGTAAAGGTAATTCATCCCGAGAGCGAGATATCCGTTATCATGATGGCGCTGGGAATGGCTTACTGCGGCGAGAAGGTCGCTGTGGGCACGTCGGGTGGAGGATTCTGCCTGATGACCGAAGGATTGAGCTTTTCAGGAATGGCGGAGCTACCGGTCGTGATAGTGCTGGGACAGCGGCCGGGTCCGTCTACGGGCCTGCCCACTTACAGCTGTCAGACGGATCTCCATTTCGCGTTAAACGCGGGTCAGGGAGAATTTACACGTTTTGTTATTGCCCCCGGTGACGCTGAAGAAGCGTATAGTGCCGCGTTACTTGCGCTGAACATAGCATGGAAATATCAGATACCGGCGATAGTTCTTACGGACAAGGCAATGGGAGAAGGCTACTATAGCTTCGATATGGAGATGTGCGGTGACATTAAAGAAACTCTTCCTCTGGCGTGGGATAGAAAAGATCCATATAAGCGATATTCGATGACGGAGACGGGTATATCGGCCGTCGCATTTCCTTCCGAAAAAGATGCGATAATAAAAGTTAACAGCTATGAACATGATGAATCCGGGCTGTCCATAGAAGACGCCGCCACGACCATTAAGATGCAGGATAAGAGACTTCGCAAAGAGAAGTATCTGGCGATGGAGCTGGAGGGCAGAGAATGCGTCGGTGTGTATGGCAATAAGAAATCGGCCACGGCATTATTATGCTGGGGATCGAATAAGGGTGTCTGCATAGAAGTTGCAGATGCGTTAGGGCTAAAAGTTATCCAGCCGGTAGTTATTTCACCTTTCCCGATAAAAGAATTCAAAAAATCTATGGACGGTATAAAAAAACTTATAGCGGTCGAGAATAACGCTACCGGACAATTGGCCAGGCTCATAGGCGGTCATGGTATCAGCGTAAACGAGACGATATTAAAGTACGACGGCAGAAATTTTGGTGTGGAAGAGCTGACTGATAGAGTAAGGAAGGTCATAGGATGAGAGATCTCGGTACGACTGCGAAGAACACATGGTGCCCCGGGTGCGGAAACTTTGCTATATTGAACGCGGTGAAATCGGTTCTGAAAGACCTTAATTCGGAAGGCCTTCCCATCGAAAATGTTGTTCTGGTCTCCGGAATCGGGTGTAACTCGAAGATATCAGATTATGTAAACGTAAACAGCTTCTATTCTCTGCATGGCCGTGTCATACCTCCTGCTACTGGAATTAAGGTGGCCAATCCTGGGCTTAAAGTTATCGGCCATTCCGGAGACGGAGACGCTTACGGAGAAGGGATCGAGCATCTTATATTCGCGGCCAAACGCAATATCGATATTACGTATATCGTTCATAATAACAGGGTGTACGGATTGACCACAGGACAATACACACCGACCTCGCCCGAAGGCTATAAGGGGCGCTCGACTCCATTCGGGGCTAAGGAGATGCCGATGAATCCGCTCGAAGTGATGCTGGCATCGGGGGCGACGTTCATAGGGCGTAGCACTTCTCGGGCGATAGACGGCCTTAAAACTATGATAAAAGATGCTATAGCGCATAAAGGTTTTTCGATCATTGATGTGCTCCAGACCTGTGTTACATATTACAATATGTACGATTATTACGATAAAAGGGTTTATGAGATTAAAGACCACGATCCTTATGATTATGATCAGGCCATGAAGAAGATAAGAGAGTGGGATTATAATAAGGATGCGGGTATTCCGATAGGAGTATTTTATAGGAAAGAGTCTCCTACATATGAAGGTGGATTCGCTTCATGTAAGGCGAGCGGCAGCGACAGAGAAGCTGTTGTAAGAAAGATCCTGAAAGAGAAGGTGTAATTTGGATCCTAACGTACTTCATAATTTAAGTTACGGCATGTATATAGTATCTTCTAATAAAGGTGACTTATTGAACGGCCAGATAGTAAATACAGTATTCCAGATAACCAGCGAACCCGTTTCGATAGGAATAAGCATTAATAATAAGAATCTCACACATGAATATATAGAGTCGAGCGGTCATTTCAGTCTTTCGATACTGGACCAGCGGACGCCGCTATCCTATATAGGAAAATTCGGATTCAGATCCGGTAGGACTGAGGACAAATTTAAAGGTACCAATTTTATAAGATTGCAGTCCGGTTGCCCGGTCGTACTGGACAATGCTTTATGTTATGTAGCCGCTAAAGTGGTGAAAAAACTCGATTGTTTTACGCATACGTTATTTATCGGTACGATGATAGAATCAAAGATGCTGAAGGCGGGCGTACCTATGACATATGATTACTATCACCAGGAAAAGCACGGAACGACGCCGTCGTCCGCGCCGACGTTCATAAAGGAAGAAGCACCGGGAGCAAAAAAGGAGGTTGCCATGCAGAAATACAGATGCGTAGTGTGCAATTATATTTATGATCCGGCAGTAGGTGATCCTGATGGAGGGATAGAGCCGGGGACGCCGTTCGAAAAGATACCCGATGCCTGGGTATGCCCTATATGCGGTGCGGACAAGACACAGTTTGAAAAGGCAGATTAAATAGATGAAGCCATGTGAGATCAAAAAAGGCGTATATTGGGTCGGTGTTGTCGATTGGAACATGAGAAGTTTCCATGGGCATACTTTTTCGACCAGACATGGCACTACTTATAATGCCTATCTCATCATCGACGAGAAGATAACATTGATAGATACCGTCTATGGGCCGTTTGCCGATGAGCTGATAGAGAATATACGCTCTATTGTGCCTATCGAGAAGATCGACTACGTGGTTTCTAACCATGTGGAGACCGACCATTCAGGCTCTATGCCTGCGATTATGAAGCTTATTCCAAAAGCAAAAGTATACTGCACTAAGAAGGGCAGAGAAGGATTATATAAAAACTACTACGGTGACTGGGATTTTCAGGAGGTGAAGACGGGGGATACGCTTAAGCTGGGCAAGCGTACACTTACATTCATCGAAGCTCCGATGATTCACTGGCCTGATTCGATGTTTACCTACTGCCGAGAGGAAGAGCTATTGATGCCGAACGATGCCTTTGGCCAGCATATGGCTACCGGTGAGCGGTTCGACGACGAGGTCGATCAGTGCGTGTTGATGGATGAGGCGAAGACGTATTATGCAAATATTTTGACTCCTCTCGGGGCTATTATCCTGCGTAAGATCGACGAGGTAGTGAAGATGAATGTACCGATAAGCATGATAGCGCCCAGTCATGGTATCATCTGGCGCAAGAATCCGAAGAAGATAATAGATTCATATGTTTCATGGGCCGGTAACCAAACGGCGAAGAAGGCCGTTATCGTTTATGAAACTATGTGGAAATCTACGGAGAAGATGGCGAGATCCATAGCATCGGGCCTGCAGAGCTCGGGGATCGAAGTGAAGTTGTTTGACATCGCCGAATCAGACCGGACAGAGGTGATAAAAGAGATACTCGATGCTAAAGGATTTATCATCGGATCTTCGACGCACGATAACGATATGCTTCCGTCCATAGCCGCGTTTCTGGAACTGCTTAAAGGGTTAAAGCCGAAGAACAGAGTCGCCCTTGCGTTCGGGTCATACGGATGGGGAGGTGGAGCTGTGGCGTCAATCGAAAGAGAATTAAAAGAGACCGGCGCGGAGATAGCCCAGCCTTCAGTTTCGGTGAAATATGTGCCGGATGAGAGTGAGAAGAAGAAGTGTTTTGATGCAGGAGTAGAGTTCGCTAAGAGGTGCATTTAATTTTTTTAAGGTGTTCGTCGTTAACTAAAAAAGGGAGGGTATCATGGGCAAGAGAGCAAGAGAGATAACAGGGTTAGATGTTAAGGATCTTATAAAGGACCTCGACAGGGCCTATTGTGATGAATGGTTGGCGTACTACGCGTGGTGGTATATGGGCCAGGCCGTTGAAGGCCAGGGTTACGAGGATATGCAGGAATTTCTGCTCGACATAGCGAAGGATGAATTGGAGCACGCTACAGAAGTTGGCGAGAGGATTATTGAACTGGGCGGGCTACCGACTAATATCCCGACGCTGTGGGTAAAGAATTCGAACGGCGGATATCCTGGCGTGATGAAGGATCTCAGTGACTATAACGAGATCATAAAGATCGTCACAAAGGCCGAAGCCGGAGCAATCGATGTATATAATGCTATCGCTAAGAAGACGTTCGGTAAGGATCACGACACTTATCAGCTCGCGGTACATATTTTAGGTGAAGAGATCGGCCACGAAGAGAAGTTTGAAAACCTGATAGGGAAGAGGAAATAAAATAGATATCTAACCAGGTCAGACGTCTAATCTAACCTGGTTAGATATTGCAGGTTAGAAATTCTAAACGAGTGGGAGGGATTATGGCAGAGTTAAAGGATCTGATGCAGAGCGCAGACTGGAAGAAGGAGAAGCATGTCCCGGTAATTGAGGCTGCCGGTGTTGTTAAGAAGGCAGATGCCGTTAATATAACTGTCACCGTAGGCAAGGAGATAGCTCATCCTAACACGACCGAACACCATATCTCCTGGGTGACAATCTTCTTCCTGCCCGATGGAGAAAAATTCCCTATACAGGTCGCCAGATGCGAATTTGCTTCGCATGGAGCGTCTGGCCAAGGGCCAAACACAAGTACTGTATATTCCATCCCGGAGACTATTGTGATTATGAAGACAGAGAAGAGCGGTATGATACTCGCATCTTCTTATTGCAATATACACGGACTCTGGACGAGTTCACAGCGCCTCGAAGTAAAGTAGCTGATGGCATCGTTCGACAGCATATTCTTCGACGTTGACGGCACATTAGTGGATGCCAGGGCGGATATCGCGAATGCGATGAATCATGCCCTTCGTGTATTGAAGCGCCCCGAGCTGAGTGTGGCGGTAATATCGTCGCATATAGGGTTCGGAGTTAGGGACCTGATGAGAAAGTGCCTGGGTGACTCCGATGAGGCTATGGTAGATAAGGCAACCAAGCTTTATAGCGATCACTACATTGCTCATGCGGCCGATGAGACGATCCTATATCCCCATGCCGTGGAAATATTGGAATATCTGAAAGACAAAAGAAAATTTATACTGACTAACAGATATGCATCGTTTGCCGAGGTCGCCCTCAGGGGATTAGGTATAGCGGAATATTTCGAAGAGATAATCGGCGGAGATGATGAGAATTGCATTAAGCCCATGGCGTGTGTCGTCGATAGGGCAGTCGAAAGGTTCAGGGTAGATAAGAGGAAGTCGTTGATAGTGGGCGATATGGATGTCGACGTGATGACCGGAAAGAATGCGGGCGTGTCGACATGCTGGGTTACGCACGGATTGGGCAAGAGGGAAGATGTGGCTCCGCTTAATCCGGATTACACCATAGATGACCTGATAGAGTTGAAACGCATAATAGCATAGAGAGGTAATATGGCAAAGAACGTAACGGTTTATTCCACACCTACCTGCCCGTTCTGCATAAGGGCAAAGCAGTACCTGAAAGAGAACAGTATCCAGTTTACAGATATCGATGTGGGCGCAAATCCCGAAAAGGCCGAGGAGATGATAGCTAAGTCGGGCCAGATGGGAGTGCCGGTTATAGAGATAGACGGAAATATAATAATAGGGTTCGACAAAGAGAAGGTAAAATCAGCTTTAGGAATATAATAAAATGGTGTACGACCTTATAGTGATAGGGGCAGGACCCTCGGGCATAACTGCCGCGGTCTATGCGGCCCGTAAAGAGATGAATTTCATCGTCCTGACCGGCGATATAGGCGGACAGACCATATGGTCAGGCGATATAGAGAATTATACAGGATATCAATTCATAACGGGTCCGGAGCTCGCGGCGAAGTTCGAAGATCACATGCGCACCTACGGGATCTCTGTCAAGGAGAATGAAAAGGTCCGCGCCATTGAAAAAGTTGCGGGTATAATACGCGTAGAGACGGATAAGGCTTTATACGAAGCGAAGACTATCATAATAGCATCCGGCAAGACTTCGAAGGAGCTCGGTGTCCCCGGAGAGAAAGAATTTAGGAACAAGGGACTCACATATTGCGCAACCTGCGACGGCCCGTTATTTTCCGGTAAACCGGTAGCCATAATCGGCGGCGGTAATTCTGCGCTCGATGCGGCGCTCCAGCTTATGAAGATCGCCACGAAGGTCTATATAATTAATAATAGAGCGGAGTTGATCGGAGATGCTGTCATGCGTAATAAGGTTGAGAGTAGTAGCATAGTCGAGATCATGAATGATGCAAATGTAGTCCAGATAGTTGGCGATAAGATGGTTTCCGGGATCAAAGTTCTCAGGCATGGTAAGGAGTCGCTCCTGCCCGTAGAGGGTGTATTCGTCGAGATAGGGCTGGTTCCCAATTCAAAGTTTGCCGATATTGTCGATAAGAATGAGCTCGGAGAGATTAAGATCACTTCTTACAATGAAACGAGCTCACCCGGCATATTCGCCGCAGGCGACGTCACAAATGTCCCCGAGAAGCAGATTGTAATAGCCGCAGGTGAAGGATCTAAAGCCTCTCTCGGGGCGTTCAGATATTTAAGCCGCAACAGATGAAGGACTTTATACCGCTACCGGTGCCGAAACCCGGCCCATGCGAAGACCTCACCATTAAAGAGCTTATTATTCATTTCAACAGGATTAGGCCGTCTATAAAACGACGCATATCAGAGTTCCACAGCATAATTAAGAGCGGCAATAACGACGATATCTTTTCCGAGATGTGTTTCTGCATACTTACCGCCAACGCGAATGCCGTGAAATGCCACGACGCTGTTAAGGAGCTTTGTGCTTCCGGTATTTTGATGGATGCCTCCGCCGTTCGTATAAAACCTATGATTAAAGGCAGGGCCAGATTCCATAATAAAAAGGCCGATTATATCGTCGGTGCAAGGGAACTTTTTAAGAAAAATTCTTGTCTAAATATAGTGGAGAGACTGGATAAGGACGATATCATAGGCACCCGTGACAGATTGGTTAAAGATATTAAGGGATACGGATATAAAGAGGCGAGCCATTTTCTGCGCAATATAGGGCTCGGCGCCGATATAGCCATATTGGACAGGCATATACTGAAGAACCTGAAAAATTACGGCGTAATAAGCAAGATGCCTTCCACTTTGGGCGCGCGTAATGTATACTTAGGCATAGAGGGCAGAATGCGTTCTTTCTCGAAAGATATCGGGATAAAGATGGAAGAGCTGGACTTATTATTCTGGTCCATGCAGACCGGGTATATATTCAAATAGTAACACCAAAAAAAAGGAGGCATGCGATGAAAAAGTTATTTGCCGTATTGGCCTTGGGTAGTATAGTATTCTTTCTTGGGACGTCTTCAGGCGTTTGCGATAACCTCGATGAGGCCGCTAGTAGCGCAGGCAGTACTTCCGGTTATGCCAACAGAGCGACTTATGGAAAAGATGCCCAGGATACAAAATCGCGCTCCAGAGAAGTAGTATCTTCGTCATCGCAGGCCAGAGACGCCGCCATATCTGCAAGGGCGTACAGAGCCGCCGACTACGAGGACCAGGCTTACATGTATTCCAGTAAAGCCGCCGGAGCACGCAGCGCCGAAGACGCCCGATTCTTCTCTAAACAGGCCGCCCAGGCCGCCAGCGAGGCCCA
>Ga0209083_1000382_pt1 | contig 67433 bp, 124 predicted proteins | sample AM7aDNAmetaG_FD_184132 | JGI IMG/M metagenome (GOLD analysis project Ga0209083, IMG submission 184132) | Freshwater microbial communities from Finland to study Microbial Dark Matter (Phase II) - AM7a DNA metaG (SPAdes) (version 3) | ecosystem: Environmental > Aquatic > Freshwater > Lake ... | reverse complement strand
TATTGGATGCTCTTCTTCTTGCGGCATTTGCCTAGGTTTGAATTCTGGCTCTAAATCTACGCTATTTTGAGGCATTGCTATTGTTTTTAAAGTTAATCTAACTCCATTTGTGAAAGCAGCATTTAATAAATCAACGATTGCGATACCAGAACCTTTAGGTACTGTCATAATGCCTTCATCTTGAAATATAATATCAATATACACATCATTATTTGATTGCTTTTTAAGAGAATATGGTTTATATTCTATTAAGCTTGATTTTGTTAGTTTTGTTGCCATTTTTATATTATTTTAGTTATAGATATTATATCTACAATCATTAAAATAGTTTGAAAATAAAAAATAATATATAATCTATCTAAATAATAAAATTATGAAATATATTAAAGAACGACAATTTTAATGAAACTTGTAGATTTATTGTCGCATATAATGACAAAGATATTTTAGGTGTGTGTCAGGTTGCATATTGGTCATTAAGTGATCATTATGCAATTAGTTATTGCTCAACTAATAAAGATTATTTTGGAAAAGGAGTATCTAAAAGATTATTGGAAGAATTATTTAAATATTTTTCAGAAACATATCCAACAGAAACACTTAATTTTTCTGGTTATTCTATTGATGGTTGGCTATTTTTAAGAAAATATATTTTGGAATATTCTAAAAAATATAATGTAAAAATTAAGGAAAAAGGTGTAGAATATCCTGGTATTGGAAATCACACTATGGATGAATTTTATGATATGGTTGGAAAAACTAAAAAAGAAATTGAAGACACCTATGGTAAATATGATTAAAGATTATACTTTTCTACATTTTTATCAAATAAGTATTTTTTATATTTTTTAGTGTTAAAATATTGTTCAAATTTTATAATAGTCATTTCATTATCTTTCCATTTTAATTCATAAAAATTTTCTGGTATTGATATTGGTTTTATAGGAAATCCTTCTGGTATATCTTTTTTATTATTGAATAATAACCAAATACCGTCTGTACCTCCATCCTTAGTTCTAACACTTTTAAAAATTTTAAAATTTACATTTTTATTTTTTAAATCATTTACAATTGGCTTGACAAATTCAAAGGCACTATTCATGTTTGGAAAAAACCAAGTTTCGTGTCTATATCTGTCCGAATATGTATATTTATTCATTCGTATAAAATCTAAATACCAACCATTAAAGCCTTTATTTATATTTAATAACTCTTTTAATCTTTTAATATATTTCATATTATTATATTAATAAATTTTAATAATTTATCATATACTTCTAATTCATTTTTTAATTCCCTTTCCCATATTATTATACAATCATAATTATTTTCTTTGAACAATTTTATTCTTTCTTTTTCATCTTCTATTGTATCATTTCTATGCCAATAGTCACCATATAATTCAACTATTTTATTATTTTTAATATCAATAATATCTGGAATTTTATTTCCTATTATAATATCACCTTCTGTATTTAATTTAAAATCACTTGATATTTTTCCAATTATTTCAAATAATTTTATTTCTTTTTTATTTGGTTTTAAGTTATTATAATTAGATATAGACCATTTTTTTACTATATCAGGATTTGACATTGGATTTTTATCACCTTTTGATAAACCAAGGCTTATTCTAGTTTGACTACTTTTTTTATAAAGATTCTCTTTTTTTATAGGATCATTATGCGATTCGTCTTTATATTTTTTAAGAAGCTCTTTCGTTGAATCTGAGCATTTTCCAAACATTGGATTTTTATCACCTAATTTAGATAGTCTCATCAATTCTTTTGTTTTATCACTAGCTTTGTGTAATCCTGTGGTATTTGTTTTTCTAAGTTTTACATTATTTTTTAATAGAATATTTCTGACTTTTTTATAACCAAGATTTAATTTATTTCCTATTGATAATATTGATAATTTTTCTTCAGTATATAATCTTATAATATCTTCTATCATTTTATAATTTTATTTTTTTAATATCTATTCCATTTTTATCAAAATAATTTAATAATACCCAATCTAAATAATTTGATCTGTTAGATGTTGCTTTGTTTAATAATTCTAAAATCTCAGGTCTTAAAGTTATTGAAATTTTTATCTTTTTTTCATTACATTTTTTCATAAACATTTATTGTTTATTATTATATATAAATATATAAAAATGAAAAAATGTGTTTTTATCACATTTTTAATAAATTAACAATTTTTTAACATAATGAGAAATAAAATACCAGAAGAGAAAAAGAAAAAATCAGTAACATTTACAATAAATCCTGATTTAAACGATATATTAGTTAAATATATTAAAGAAAATAATATCAATAAATCTAAATTTATAGAAGAAATTTTAGAAGAAAAATTAAAACCCCAAAAAAGAAATGGTTGAAGTAGTACAAGCACCAAACGAAACAAATTCTAAAGGAATTAAACTTTTTATTGCAGGTGGTATAAGCAATTGTGAAAATTGGCAAAATATTTTGTGTAATAGATTACGTAATGAATCTAGACTTGATGAATTTGATATAATAGTCTTCAATCCAAGATGTAATGAAGTTCCAGACGAAGAATTTCAAACAAAATGGGAATACGACAAATTAAAAGAATCTGATATTATAAGTTTTTGGTTTTCAGTTGGATCATTAAATCCAATAACTTTATTTGAATATGGATCTCACTTCAAATCTAGAAAGAAAAAAATTATTGTTGGTTGTCATCCAGATTACTTACGTAAATCCGCAGTTAAAATTCAAACAGGATTAGACGCACCACAATTACATGTGTGTGAGGATTTTGAAGATTTTTATAATGAAATTGTTGTAACATTAATAGATAAGGCATCTTGGTATAAAATTAGACAATTTTTTGATCCGATAACAAATTTATTTTCATAATATATTAAACTTTTTGTAACTATTTAAACTATAAGATATAGAAAATTATGGTTCAAAATGAGATGCAAAGTCTTTAATACTACAAAAGGTAAATTAGAAGAAGAAGTAAATAAGTGGCTAGAATCAGAAAAAATTGAAATATATGATATTCATCAAACAGTAGACGTTAATATGGGGTATGTCACACTTACAATATTTTATTATACTAAACTTGAAGTCAGATTAAAAAAATTAGATAAATTAAATAATCTTAATAAATAAAAATTATGGGAATAAGTCCTTTTGGAAGAAGTAGCAGCACTTATGATTCAACTCCATTAAGAGTTATAGAATCAAAATCACCAAATTATCCAAATCCAGATCCAAATAATTATAAAGTTTTAAGAGCTTATGAATATGATAATAAATTAATTGTAGAAATACAATATTTGGATTGTACAAATTATGAAGGTAAAAAAATACTTTTTTATGAAAATTGTACATTACTTAAATTATTGAAACAAAAATCAATAGATCCGCATTTTAGTGAAAATAAGAAATTTTACTCTCCAACAGCAAGATTTGAGCCAACAGAAAGAGGTTGGTGTATGGCACATAAAATGATGGTATAATTTTTTTATTTAGAATTATTTTCATATCTTTGCCTTATGAAAATCTTATTACTTTTTTTATTATTCTTATATCCAAAAGAGCAATCTTATGTATCTACTATTATTGTAGTAGATGTTGTTGGTGTTGCAAGAGATTGTAATTCATTTAGAATCCTTGGAGTAAAAAAAGTATGTGATATAAAGTGTGATAGTACAAAATTTATTGTAAATTTTAATTAAATGGAAATAAAAAATTTTATTGCTGGACCAAATCTAATCTTATCAAAGGTTAGTACTGATACAAATGAGGAAAAAGATAAAGATCAGTTAGAAAAAAACCTTGAAAAAATAGCAGAATTACAAGAAAAACTATATGCTGAATCTAAGTATGGAGTCGTTATACTTATTCAAGCAATGGATACTGCTGGAAAAGATGGTATTATTGCACACGTTATGACAGCATTAAATCCACAAGGAACGGTTGTTAATAGTTTTAAGCAACCTTCTTCAACAGAATTGAAACATGATTATTTGTGGAGAGCAAGTGCCAAACTTCCAGAACGTGGACAAATCGGTATTTTTAACCGTTCTTATTATGAAGAAGTTTTGGTTGTTAAAGTGCACGATTTAATTCACAATGAAAATATCCCTGAAAATTTAATTACTGGAAGTGTTTGGGAAGATCGATATACCCAAATTAATAATTACGAAAAATACCTTTCTCAAAATGGATTTGTTGTAATTAAATTATTTTTGAACATTTCTAAAGATGAACAAAAAGAAAGATTACTTGCCCGTATTGATGATAAATCAAAAAATTGGAAATTTTCAGAATCAGACCTTAAAGAAAGACAATATTGGGATGATTATATGAATGCTTATGAGAGTTTGTTAAAAAACACAAGCACAACTCATTCACCTTGGTATATTGTACCTTCAAATCAAAAATGGTTTTCAAGACTACTTGTTTCTGAAATTTTACTTGAAAACCTAAAAGCATTAAATTTGTCTTTTCCACAATTAGATGCTAAACATACCGAAGCATTAGAAGTTTGTAAACAAAAATTATTAGAAGAATAAGATGGAAAATATAGAAAAATCAGAAATTAATAAAGTTATAAATAATATTCTAAAAGAATTAAAAGAATTAAAAAGAATTTGTGACAATAATGATAATTTTGAATCATTTATGTGGAGAAAAGCACAGGGAGTTGAAGATTCAATAGAAATTGTTAAAAAATTTTTACAATAAAAAACTATGAGAGATATAAATGTTGACGACTATGTATTTGTTTCAAGGTGGTCTGATGAAGATCCAAATGATCCTTGGTATGTTGGCTTTATTTCTGAAGTTGGTGAAGATTCAAGAGGTAAATTTTATAGAGTTCATGATCAAGCCAGATATTGGAGAAATTGTAGAAAAATTACAAAAGAGGAAGGTGATACTATTTTAGCAACATTTCCAGATTTAGAAATTATAAAAATGAAAAAAAATGAAAAAAGAATTAAGTGACGATTATGATATTTCAGGATTAAATATGCTGGATATAGAAAATGATATTTCCTGTTTCAAAGTTAAAGATTCTGAATTTTATGTACCAAAAGGTAAAGTAAATAGGAAGATTTTAGCATTTGATAATATGCAAATATTTAAAATGAATGATGGAATTTTTATTCTTGAAGTTGAAGATTATCAAGAAGGTACAGTAGAATATTTTTATTCAGAAGATAGATATTTACGATTTAATTTAAAATAAATTGGTTATTCTCCATTTACAGACATATAATTTTTATATATAGATATAAATAAATGATGTAAAATGAGGAAATCAAATAATTATTGGACAAAAGAAAGATGTAAAGAAGAATCATTAAAATATGAATCAAGAAATGAATTTAAAAAAAATAATGTTAGTGCTTTTTCTGCCGCTTATGTTAGACATAAATGTTTAGATGAAATATGTTCACATATGAAACCTATTGGTAATAAATTTAAAAGGTGTATTTATGTTTATGAATTTTCTGATAATAATGCGTATATTGGATTAACATCAAATATTGATAAAAGAAATAATAAGCATTTAAAAAGAGGTCCTGTTTATGAACACATTAAAATAAATAAAGAATATAAGTTATTGCAATTGACAGAATATGTTGATGTTGATAAAGCAAAAATATTAGAAAATGATTATGTTGTAAAATATATTAAAAATAATTGGTATATACTTAATAAAGCAAAAACAGGCGCAATTGGAAGCCATACAAAAATATGGATAAAAGAAAAATGTAGAATAGAAGCATTAAAGTATAATAGAAGAATAGATTTTTGTTTAAACAGCTGTAGTGCATATAGATCAAGTTTATTAAATGATTGGCTGGATGAAGTGTGTGAACATATGAATATCAGAAATACTTGGACAAAAGAAAATTGTAAAGATGAAGCATTAAAATATAATACAAGGTTTGAATTTTCAATAAAATCTAAACCTGCTTATATGTCCGCATTAAATAATAAATGGCTTGATGAAATATGTGAGCATATGGGCAATAAGTTGATAAAGAGAGATTTTTGGTCTTATGATGAATGTAAAATTGATGCATTAAAATATAAAAGTAGAGGCGATTTTAGTATTAAATCACCATACGCATATAAAGTATCAAGATTGAATAAATGGTTAGATGAATTTTATCCTAAAATAAATAAAAATTAAAATATGGACTCAAAAGATTTACAAAAAAAAGTTGATGAAAAATTTAGAGAGCATTTTGGGTACACGCCTTTGAGAGAACGGATGTCTGATTTACAGAGAGAGTTTTTTGAATTGATGAAATGGCAGGATGTCAATAATCTCAAAGAAGAAGCTGGAGATTTATTAGCATCTTTAACTCAACTTTGTTCTGAAAGCGGTTGGAATTCTGAAGACCTAATTTTGAACACTCTTAAAAAGATTGACACAAGAGCAGATCAATATAAAACATTAGGTCGTAAAACAAAAGTTGCTATTTTGGGTGGAGCATTCAATCCAATTCATAATGGACATATTCAACTAGCACAATTTGTATTAAATGCTTCTGGTGAATTTGACGAAGTTTGGTTGATGCCAGCAAATAATCATATGTATAATAAGGATATGGCAAGTCCAGAACATAGGCTTAAAATGTGTGAACTTGCAGCTAAAAAAGATGCAAGAATAAAAGTATTTGATTATGAGATTGCACATAATCTTAAAGGTGAAACTTATTACTTTTTCAAGAGATTGAAAGAAGAAACTGAATTAACTGAAAAATATCAATTCGCAATGATTATTGGTTTGGATAATGCCAACACATTTGATAAATGGGTTAATTATCAGGATCTTGAAAGATTAGCACAATTTGTCGTTGTACCAAGAAAAGGCGTAGTTAGAAATCCTGATGTAGATTGGTATTTGAAACCACCACATATTTTCTTAAATCGTGAAACTAATATTCAAGAAGTATCTTCCACTGAAATTAGAGAGTTTTTTGATAAAGATACCATTATTAAACGAGAAAAAACATTAACTTATCTTGATGAAGATGTGTATAAATATATACTAAAAAATAAATTATATGAGATTTAAATTTATGCTTGGAGATAAAGAATTAGTTTCACCAACAGTTAATATGCTGAGTGCAGGAACTGAAGTAAAAGGGGATATTGTAACCAGTGGAGATTTGCGTATTGATGGCTCATTAAAAGGTAATGTAACGTGTAAAGGCAAACTTACTATTGGAACAACTGGAAGTATTGAAGGACAAATTGATTGTCAAAATGCTGAAATTTCAGGTGAAGTAAATGGTAGAATTGTAGCATCAGAATTATTAATTTTGAAAGAAACTTCAAAATTTAATGGTGATATTGAAACAACTAAATTAATGGTTGAGGCTGGCTCAAAATTAACAATTACTTGCAAAACAAATAAATAAGAAATATGAAAAATTGGAAATATAATTTAGATAAAGATTCAGAACAAGGTTTTGCTATTCAAGAAGACGAATTGATAAAGTACAAAAATAATGTAGAATCTATAAAAACAGGCAAAATAAATTATATTATTTGGCATGATCAATATGAAGGAGGTGAAGCATATTATGATGATTGGACATTAGTTGATGATATGGACGTTTACCCAAATTTACCAGATCATGGATGGGAAACTTTTGAAGATGCATATAATTGGATAGTTGATAATTATGGAAGCATAACTAAAATTGGAGAAGAAACTTATACAACTTTTTAAAAATATACAACCGACTGAAGGATAAGGTAGCTGGATGTGTCCTCTAAGAAGCTGTGGGTCGCTCCCACTAAGCCAGAACTTAGCTTTGATGTATATTTGAAAAGTCACCATTTGGTGACTTTTTTTATTTTAAAATTTCATTATTTAGAAACATTCTTTATAAAAAATTCTATAAAATAGAAAATGTTTTTATGAAGGATATTAAAAAGTTTGAAGAATTTGTCGGTTGTTCTGGTGTATCAGGAACATCTGGCACAGTAGGATGTTCTGGTGTGTCAGGATCATCTGGAACAGTTGGATACTCTGGTTCATCTTATAAAAATTTTGGTCACTCAAGTTCATCTTCTAATTTACCAATATTAGAAGATTTAGAGTTTATTCCTATCAATCCTATAAAAATACAAAATAGCGGTCTATACGGAACTTTTGATAGAACTTTTACTGCTATGCTATATGAATAATATGGAAATTCAAATTCAATTAGGAAAAAATCTTAATCCAGAAGATGTTATTGGTGCATATGTTTCTGATGAAATCAATACTGATGAAATTATAGGTGAAGTTGTGTCTTATGATACTATTACTGGAATTGCAATTTGTAAATTAAATGAAAATAAAAAAGGAGATTTTTAATCTCCTTTTTTATATCAATCTGGTGGAATATCATCAGGTCTATAAACTCTACCTTCTCCTTCACACCTTTCACATTCTTCTCCATCTTCATCTTGTCCTGTTCCATCACAGTCTGGGCATTCTACATCATCCTCATCATCCTCAAAGTCAGGAATTTCATCTTCCTCTTCTTCCTCATCAAATGCTAATGGTTCAGGATTATTAATAATTGCCATAACATTATTCAATCCTTCTTCTGGAAAATCTGGAAGTTCTATAACTGCTTTTATCCAACCTATCCAATCATTTTCAAATTGATCATCTAATTCATCAGTATAATCTGATTCTACAAAGCCTTGTTGTTCCATTTCCAATAGAGCATCACGAAGTTCATTAACCATTGCTTCAATAATATTATCATCAGGATCATCATCTAAAAAATCTTTTATAGTATCAATTGCATCATCTTCATTTTCAGGTAATCCAGGTAAGCCTTCTGGTACAATTTCTTCAACACCATCTACTCCTTCTTTTATATTTTTCCAATTGGAATCAAAATCTTTAAAACTAACTAATTTTTTCATATCTATTATTATTTTTTGAAAATCTATATTATATATAAAAATAAAAAAATTAGTTTTTATATATAGAGATATGAAAAGAGAAGAATATAAGAAATTTTACGAACAATACGAATATAAACTTGATAAGAAGGGATATTTGAAATATTTTGATAATAAATGGAAATTTGTTCATACTGAAATTAATAGACATTTTAATGGTGAGTCACCAAATGAATTTCCAGAATTTAATATTAATAAGAATCATAATTGGATAACACATCATAAAGATTTTGATAAAACAAATAATCATCCTGATAATTTAGAATGGATGGGAGAAAGAGATCATATAATATATCATAGTAAAAATATTCAAATATTACACGAAAAATTGTGGAATGATCCTGAATATAGAGAAATGATGAAAATTGTTCAAAGTAAAACTGGTACTAAAAATTTGCTTAAAAAATGGCAAGACCCAGAATACATAGAAAAAATGACAAAAAAATGTAGTGAAACTATTACTGAATTGTGGAAGAATTCTGAATTTAGAGAAATGATGAAAAATGTTAGCAGTAATAATATGATAAATTTATGGTTAGATCCTGATTTTAGAGAAAAAGTTAGTAAAACTGCAACTGAAAATATAACAATATTAAATAATGATCCTAAATTTAAAGAGATGATGAAACCAATTCAATCTGAAACTGGTAAAAAAAAATTACTTAAAAATTGGCAAAATCCAGAATTTATAAAAACAATTAAATTAAAATCATCTGAAACTGGCAAAAAAACAGGAAAGAAAAACTTAACTAATTATAATAACAATAAATCTTATTATTTATTAAAAAATGTTATTGATAATAAATTAGAATTAACAGAAGAAAATTACAAAAAAATAAATGGTAGTGGATCTGGCATCACATCATTTAAAACATCAATGATTTTTATTGAAAATAATCAACAATTAAAGAAAAATCTTTTTATATGAAAAACTATAGTGAATTCTTATTAGAAAAATTAGCACCAAAAATAAAATTAGATTTTCCAGACCTTCGACAAGAATCAAATTTCGACTGTGGTGTCACTTGTGTTCAGCAAGTTCTTATTTATTATGGTATTGAAAAGAGAGAAGATGAATTAATAAAATTATTAGATACTAAAAAAACAACTATCATAGAACACGGAACAAAATTATCAAAAATGGTTGATGTATTTAAATATTTCGCATTTGATGCTGAAATTTATAGAAACTCATCAGTTAAAGAGATAAAGAAATTAATAGATGATGGATTTCCGCCAATTATTTTAATGCAGGCTTGGAGAGATTATTCTGTTGGAAATCTTGATTGGGAAAAAGATTATAGTGATGGTCATTATGTTGTTGCTGTTGGTTATAATGATACTTGTATATTTTTTGAAGATCCAGCTTCTGTCACAAGAACATATTTAAGTTTTGATGAATTTGAAAAGAGGTGGCATGATGTTGATGATAATAATAAAACTAAGAACAATCACGTTATGGTAGTTGTAAGAGGTGAGAAGAAATATAATAGTAAACTTATAGTTCACATGGATTAAAAATTATGAAAAATTATGAATATTGAAAAATTTGAAAATTTTGGATTGTTTGGTAGAAAAGAGGAACCTAAAAAAAGATCAGATTTTTTTGGAAAAGTAAAATATATTAGAACAAAAGAAGATACCATAATTGTTTTTTCTGAAAATCATCAACATAAAGAATTTTTAAGTTTTGATCCGATATCTGCTGGATTTATTATATTTAGTGTTGGAAAAGATAAAAAAGTTAATTGTGAATGTTATGGTGGAAGTATTTCTTTAGAAATGAAATCATTACCAGATGACTCATTATTAGCCAAAAAACAATTATTAGTAGAATAAAACTAAAAAACCTCCAATTGGAGGTTTTTCTGTTCATAGGGCTCATCTGATTTTTTCTCTTCCAGTCTTGCCAAATAAGTATCTACTTGAAAATTTTCACAACAAAAATTGTGCACATCTTGAATTAAAATTTGTTTCACCGAACATTTATTATTCCTGCTTGGTCTAATGTGAATACAGTGATAACAATCTTTTTTTACTTTACTTTCCATGATAGCCTCCTTTCTTTTTTTTTCTTATATATTAAAAAAACTTTTTAAAGTTATAAATAATTATAAAATCAAAGTTATACTTTTATGATTTGAAGGATTCTTTATAAAAAGGTTGCTGAGGATAAATCTTTCAGTCTTATTTTTATCGGCACAATCACAGCACCACTTTCAGCTATCTTTTTCACAAAAGACTCACCTTTGCATTTATTTACTTTTCTTAAAATATTTATAGCACCATTTACATCTGAATTTATTACTTTATTATTTGAAGATTTAAACAACCCTCTTTCTATCCTTTCCCCAGAATAGACTTCTTGCTTCCTTATTGGTTCTAAAGCAAGAGCATCACACTTTGATGTATATGATTCTTCATTAGTACTAAATTTTATTCCATTTAATTTACATTTATACTCAATATAATTAATCAACTTACCAAAAGGTAATTGAACAAAATTTTGATTAACCTTTTTAGACATTTGTGAATTCTCTTTCCATAATTTATTATATCCAACTATCACGTTATCTATTTTATTATCAATACAATAATTAACAACTCTTTTACTTATTAAATGAAAGTTACTACTTAAATAATTATTTCTATCATCATATAATTTATTAATCTTATTTGATTTATGTTTATTATTCACTTTTTTTAGTTTTGATTTCCTATCAGCAAGATTTTTATTAAAAAATTGGTTTTTCCATTTAAAGTTCTTACCATCAATAATAAATGATTTATTATTTTTTGTATCAACACAAGTCATTAAATTATTAACACCTAAATCAACTGATAGATATTCTTCATTAGATTTTATTTCTAATTCTTTTTTATCATAAATTATATGCAAATCAAACCAATTATTTCTTGGTAAAATTCTAATTTCTTTTATTTCATTATCTTTAATATATTCTGGTAAATTAATAACTAATTTTGTTTTATATTTATCTGTTAGATATTTAGATAAACATAAATGGATTTTATTGTTTTTTACTCTGATATATTGTTTAGTATAAATTAAGACATAATTACTATCTTTTTTAAGAAATTTTGGGAGTTGGATTGATCTATCAAAATTACTATATTTTGATTTTTTTCTTAATAATGCAAAAAAAGATTTAAAATTTCTATCTGCTATTTTTAGTGTTTGTTGCCCAACTTGTGATGGTAGTTTTTCATAATTATCTGTTGATTTAATTACATTCCAAGTTTTTTGATAATCCATATAGGAATTGGTTGAATTATAATAATTTTTTATTTCATATAATGCTGAATTATAAATATTTTTAGATAGATAGGTCATTTCATTTAATAAATCGTAATGAATTTTATCTAAACTATTCAATCGCATTTTACAAGTTAAAAACATATATTATATATATAAATATAATAAAGTCGTATTTTTCTATTTTGAGGAAAAAATTTTTATATATAATAAAAAAAATATAACATATGAAACACCTAAGAACATATGAAAATTTTGAATCATCAGTAAAAGAATTAAATAGAATGCCAAGAACTGGCGACTTTGTTCAATTAAATTATAAAAATGATGAACAATATTTTGATGTACATAACACTTATGATGCAATTAAAGATGTTATAAACAATAATATAGGAGAAGTAGTTGAACTAAAGCATATGTTTGAATTACTTGTTAAATATAACTATAGTCCATTCAAAGATGATCCTGGTAAAATTACACAATATATAAACTCTGATACAAACCACATTGTTGATTTTGCTCCAACAAGAGAAGAATTAGAAATAAAATTAACCGCAAATAAATTTAACATATGAAACATTTAGAATTATACGAAACCTTTACAAATAAAGTAACAATAGGAATAGATATCGATGGAACTATCAGTAACTTCACTGAAGCATATAATACATTATTTAAGAGAACATTTCCAAATAATGAAGTAACTCCAGTTGATGATTGGTTTTGGTACACCAAAATGAATTATGATGGAGCAGATCCAAATAAATGGATGAAAGCTAAAAAGGCTGAAACGTTTGATTTGGCACAGCCTTTTCCTGATGCAGTAAATACCATCAATAATATCTATGACTTCATTAAAACACACGGTCACATTCTTAATATAGTAACCAATCAGATTACACCAGAAGCTAAAGAGAAAGCTAAAGAATGGTTAGATAAATATGGATTTAAATACGATGATATAATATTTGTTGATATGGCAAAAGATAAATGGAAATATGTAGATATTATGGTTGATGATGCTCCAAAGGTATGTGATTCTAAACCATTGAGTAAAATTTGTATTAAGCCAGAACAACCTTGGAATCAGAGTTCAAGTGGAGATTTTAATTTGCCAAAAATAAAAGATTTGACTATTGATATTATGCAACAAGCAATTGCTAAACTGAGGAATACTACAACTTTATGAAATTTCTTAAAACATTTGAAATGACACCAAGTACAAAACAACTTATTGATTCTGATATTAATAAGCATTTTATTGTAAAACATAAAGGTGAAAAATATATAGCAAAACTAATAAGTATTAGAAAAAATCGGAATATTAATTCTCCATATAAATTTTTAATTGGTGATAAAAATCATTATTTAGATTTTTATAATATTATTAGAGAAATTTCAGATTATGAAATAGCAACAATAAAATATAACTTATGAAAAAAAAGGGAGTTAAAAACTCCCTTTTTTATTTCTTCAAATATAATTTAGAATAAATTACTTCATCGTCTCTTTTTAAAAAATCATAATAATGTTCAATAACCCATGTGCCTGGTTGAACCTTAGTCAAGATATAATCTTTGTAATCATTTTCAGTTTGTTTGTTCACTTTGATATTGTCTGGAATCACTTCTCCATGTCCACGCAATACTTCTAAGTCTCCACACATCCAACGCCACACACTCAATGAAATTGAACCCAAATTTTTAAATCCTTTATGTTTAACAGTAAATTCTCCTTTTTCTTCTGTATAACCATAATCTGCACCAATAATTATTTCATCACCAGCTTTGTTCACAAATACATTAACTGACATATTCCCCATTTGACCGTAACCAATATTCTGAGATGCTAAATATTGCATAAGATTATTACGACCAGTAATTCCATTTATTGAATGTTCAGAATCATATGAATTTACATCTTTTGGAAATTCATAAATGTTGTCTTGTTTGAAAAAATTTGTGAATAACAATTCTCCAGTTGATACATTGATTTCAGACACCATCTCCAATCAATACCACTAGCTTTACGAAGATCATCATATTCACCGAAATCAATCAATGAAATTGTATTTTCACTAGTTAAAATTAAATCAAAACAGTAATGTTCTGTTTCATGTATAAACTCACCTATTTCATAATCACGTTCCAATTTACTAGTTAAATAGGTGAGCATTCTATTACACTTTTCTTTATCCCAAACTTTTTTATCACGATCAATATATGATCCTTTTTCAAGTTCTTTTATCCACTTCTTTTCTCCATCTAATGACATAGTAATATGATCAATAACTGAATTTGTACAATGTCCTTTAGAGTCTAAAATAAGTGTGCCGTTTAGTAAAATAACTTGACCTTGGTGCAGATGAAATTACATATACAGTAAAATCAAAAGTTACTAAAAGTGCAATTACACTTATAATTGCAAAGATAATCATCTCAATTTTGTTCATAATGAATATTTTTCAATGCTTTAATTCTTTCAAACTCTTCAAGAATATTATTCTCAATACCAAGTTTTTCACAAACTCTTTCATAGGCATCTGCCTTTGGTCTGATTTGAATAACTAATGCTATCAGTTCTTTCTTGGTTAGTTGTTCTAATGTTTTACATTTCTTTTTCATAATACTTATACGTAAATTAATTACTAAAGGTTACCGTATCACATAAAAATTGTATATTCAAAATTAATCCAACGTTTTATTGTGTTAATAAAACGTTCTTTAATTAAAATATTAATAACAGAATCTTTTGGCGATTCAACTTCACACGAATAAGTATATACCAAGTATTCACCCCAACTCATATACTTTAATTCCCAAAGAGTAATTAAGATATAAGAAAATATTGTAAATATTAAATTTAATATTGCAATAAATGTAGTGAAAAAGTATTTCAGTATTGGTATTAATATTATTTTCATGATTTTTTAATTAAAATATTATTTAACTCTTTCAAACAATTATCCCAATAGTTTAAGTCTCTATCCATGTTTTGTAGTTCCATTGAATCATCACCATATTCAGTTAATGCTTCAATGATTTCCTCTACTGCGTTGATTAGTCCGCTTTCAATTTCTAATAGATTCATAATAATTTATTAAATGATTAAGAGTACAAAGATAAGGAATTATCTCAAATAATCAATACATAATTGAATATTTTGATTATATTTCTTGTATTTTTCTAAAAATTCAATTCTTTTTTCTTTAAAAAAATCAATATCTAAATTGAATTCTTTTGAAACATTATCACCATCTTCAATCAATGTTTGTAGATCGCCATTTAGAATTCCATCCATATCATATGAATTGAACATTCTTATTAATTTATCTGTATGATTGAAATTGTGATTATTCGTACTGTCTATAATATCACCAATTTTATCTTTATAGACAAAATCTAAATCATAAAAATCATTTTCAAATTTTTCAATACTTTCAGAAATATTATATTTGTCTTCTCTTGGCAACCAAGAAATATCATGATAAATTGCGGCAACTCTTAAAATATCATATTCAATATCTGATAATTTATCTCTATCATTTTCAATCAATTTAAGAATTTTCCCTAAATGAGTTAGAGTATGAAAATGTCTATGTGGCTCAGACCAGCATTTAGTTAAATCATCTGCACAACCATTAAAATATTCTTTAAAACTTAGTGATTCTAAAACTTGCTTAATCATTTAATTTTTATTTGTCGTCTGGAATCTCCAGACGAATTTATATTAAAATGTTTATATTCGTGACTTTTATACTTAAAAATGATGTTTTTGATTGTATTTCATCTGGAATCTCCAGACGAACAAAGATAGTAAAAATTATTTAAAATAAAAAATCCTGATTTAATCAGGACTATTTATAATATAGAATATTTGGCAAACCATTATCTTTTGCATATTTTGTTCCTATTTCTAAAATCTTTTTTTGGTCTGTAGTTGCAAAATTATATTCTAACCCATTTTCATCACACCACATTTTATACCATTTATAATATTTGTCTAAATTAGTGCCAGGTGGTTGACTAATTTCTGCTTCATTTATTTGATTGAATCTTTTAATTTTCATAATATGTATATATAAAATAAAAACGATGAAAAATAATTTTTTCATCGTTTTCGGGGCTGACCACCAATCTAATTTTAACAAAGATATTATGTATATTAAATCTAAATTAAAAAGTTTAATTTAAGTGTAGCGGTGATCGGACTCGAACCGACACGCCTTTCGACACAACGTTTTGAGTGTTGCACGTTTACCAGTTACATCACACCGCCAATTTTAACCATTTTTTAACAGCATTTCCAGACACTTTATACTTCCTTCCAACTGCTTCTAAACTACTATCTTTAATCATTAAAATCAATTCTTCTTTTGATGGTCTATCTTTAACTTTTCTTTGTTTTATCTTTTCACAGATTTCACATCGTTTAGCATTTTTTGTTATTTCTTTACCACATTCACAATAATTTTTTGATATTTCATCTTTTGATCTTCTGACTCTTTTAATTATTTTTTCTTTTAATTTATTATTTTCAAATTCAATTTCTTTTAATATAATATCTTGTATTTTTTCTTTTTCTGTAAATTTAACATTATATTCAAATAAAATATTTTTTATAGTTTCATTGTCACCATTTCTTGATAAATTTAATTTTTTCTTGACTTCTGTATAAGTTTTAGATTCATAAATTGCCTTTAACAATTCTAATCTGGAATAATAAATTTTTTTACTTCTTTTTTTAGATCCATATGTATCTGTTTGAGTATGGCAATTTGGACACAAAATTCTCAGATTATCTAATTTATGATTTGTATTATCACCATCAATATGGTCTAAATGAAAAGATATTTTTTTGTTATTCCAATCTGTTATTCCACATATTTCACATTTTTCTTGTTTTATTCCTTCTTTTATTAATCTTACTCTTAAATGATTAGTAGGAAATGTTGGATATTCTCCTTTCAATATTTTATCTAATGGTATTAATTTTCCAAAAAATTTATATCTATCACCAGTATTCCAACCTTGACCAGTAAAATGATCAATATTTATATCATAGAGTTTAATGTATTTTTTTATTTTATTAAAATTTCCACCAACTGATGATATACCTATTTGCTTACAAACATTTGCATATGACATAGAATTTTTTACAATCTCTATTAATTCTTCTTTATTTACCATAATATTTTTATTATTATATATAAATAATTAATAGTCATATTTTGACAAAATTGATAAGTATTACTATTTATTTATTGTAGTCGCAGTGGAATTCGAATCCACACTGGATAGGGTTAAGCCTAATGTCTGCTGCCAATTGGACTATGCGACCATATTGTATTCCCTGTCAGATTCGAACTGACACTGTATGACTTCTAAGGCCATCGCCTCTACCGTTGGGCTAAGGGAACATTTATTTTTGTGATCCTGGAGGGGCTCGAACCCTCAATCCTCTATGGGCGTTGGCGTTTAAAACCAAAGTGTATTTCCTATTTTCCACCACAGGACCAATTATTGTACTCCGAGAGGGACTTGAACCCTCACACCTTTCGGCACTGGTGTCTTAAGCCAGCATGTCTGCATTCCATCATCAGAGCAAGATATTATCTTATCTTATAAAATTCTTCACTATCAATACATTTTCTAATATATCTCATTAATGTAACAGCTTTCATTTCTGCTGTAAAGTCAGCGACACCAACTTCATTAGGATCTGTACTTATATTAAACAAATATGTATCACCTTCAACTTCTACAGTGTAATATAAATTACCACCACAAAAATGACTAAAATGTGCCATATTATCATTTCTTACAACATCTATTAATTTCATATTTATAATTTTTTTTTTTAGTTATCGGAGTTAGACTCGAACTAACATACAGACTTTATTTTTTAGTTTTTTTACTGCTGAGGCTCTCTTTCCTCACGTGTTTACCAATTTCACCATCCAACATTTTTAAAAAAGAAAAACCTCAGTTTTTGACTGAGGTTTATCTATTTAAGAGTTTATATATTTATTCTCACAATAGCGTATCTTCCCCAGTCCTGTTGTTTTGTAACAATAGGCTTAAGAGGACTAGATTGATGTTATTGAAAGTTTTCATAATGTTATATATTATTATTTTTTATTAAGTTTATTCTATTTTTGAATTATTTTTATTTGTACAAAGATACAACTAATTTCCGAATAAAAAAATTATTGATACATATTTGGATATATTTTTTCAATAAGATTCATAACTCTCATTAATGCATCCCCACTATCAATAGAGCCTGTGTTGTAAAGTTTATAAACTTCGTTAATGTCCACACAAAGGACAACGGAATTATTAAAACTACGTCTATAACATTTACTATGAGCCACAGAACAAGAGTTAGAATTTTTCTAATTAGCGTGGTCACTTCCATCCATAACACATAAATAAGTGCAACTATGAATATAATAACTTCAAATATTCTTTTGATCATTTTATTTTGTTTTAGTATATTTACAAACAGTAACAGTATCACCAATTTGAAATAATCCTTTTTTTGCTACAAAAGAAGCATGAGCTGCAAAAAATTCAGTAGCAATATAATTCCACTTATTAGTAACATATTCGCAATTTTTGTCATCTACTGATTTTATTTTATCAACAACAAATGGACGTGGGTCAGGATAATCAGTATTTTCAACCTTATCGGTTGAAAATACTGAAGTTTCAACTCCAATACAAGATGCAAATAAGATTGCACAAAAAACAATAAGAAAAAATTTTTTCATAGTGTATGTCTAATTTTAAGTAATAATTCATTAACAAATCCTTTTTCAACTTTGTCTGGAAGATTAGAATTTTTGTAAAGATCATCCAATAATTTGATGTCTCTTTCTGCATCTGAAATAATATCTTCAAGAGAAACAAGACCTTTCCTAATACTTTTAAGATATTCTGCATTAGGTCTACGAACTTGAATATCACCAGTTTGTGCAATTTCCATTGCCATATCAAGAAGTCTCCTGCAATGTAGAAGATTTTTACCATCAATTTGTTGATCGTGACTTGCAAGGTCAACATATCTTTGAGTATTTCTATTCTTCAGCCATTCAGTATATTCTTTGTAGTCTTTGCAATGCATAGTGTAACCATCTTTATTGTAATAAACAACAGTTAATGGTCTCTGATTTTTAGGAACTGAAGATAATCTAACTTCATTTGAGTCTTCTGCAATAATACCACTATAAAGTAAATCACCAGAATAGTCATGATATAATGCGTAACAATCTCTAAAGTGATCTAATGCAACTAAACCACATCTATCTTGCTTCAGGAAATTACTTTTCAGGAATTCTAAAACTGGAACAGTTTTACCATTGATATAAGCATAAACAAAATCAATAGGACTTTTACGAGTTACTCTATCTTTCTCCCAGTTCATTTTTTTATCAAGACCTTTTGCTTTTTTGATCTGAGCAATTGCATAACCACCAAAAGAAAATAAACATTTCTTGGTTAAGAATTTTTTCCTATTTTCAATAAGGATATCAAAAGCGGGATGTTTTTCAACAATACAATCTTCTGGACTGAAAAGCATTTCAAGTACAGTTGGATTTGCAGTTTCAAGCAATTCCAAAAATCTCCTAATTTCATAGGAAGTATCGTCTTTATTGGTATTCAGTTGTTCTTTATAACCGAAACCAATTAGTTCATCAGTATCTTGGGCATAAATACCTTTGTAGTCAATATCACTACCTTCTACATTAGTTCCATATGATTGACTACCAACAATTACTCTATAAAGTGTTTTCATTTATTATTTATGTTTATTTAGTACAAAGATACAACAATTTTTCAAATAAAAAAACTTTCATTATATTTTTATATAAATATAATATGGAAAAATCTGAAAGAGAACTTTTAATAGAAGCAAATATTGCATTAAGATCATGCTATGAAGTTATTGAACGAAAAGGTGAACATACAATGTGGGAAAACCTTGAAAGACGAATTTCACAAGTACTTAAAGAAGAACACGAATACTTCTTTCCAACAATTAAGCAAATTAGGAAGAAAAAATTAAATAGATTGAATGACAAAAATTCAGAATGATAAATATTATACATCAATAGAATTATCTAAATATTGCATAGATAAGACTTTTGAACTCATAGGTGAAGAAAACATTACGGACATAGTAGAACCTAGTGCTGGTGATGGTTCTTTCTCAAATCAACTAAAATGTACTGCTTATGACATTGAACCAGAACACAAAGATATAATCCAACAAGATTTTTTACAATTAGACTTACCTTACAAAAAAGGAAGATTGATTATTGGCAATCCGCCATATGGACCTAAAATGCATTTAGTTGTTAAATTTTTTAAGAAATCAGTTGAACTTGGTGATTACATTTCTTTTATATTACCAATATCTCAATTAAATAATAATGCAAGTCTATTTGAATTTGATTTAATTTATAGCGAAGAACTTGGATTCCAATATTTTACAGATAGAAAAATAAATTGTTGTTTAAACATTTATAAACGTGGTGAAACTTTACATAAAAAACCAAGTTTTAAAATGAATGATATTACAATTGTAAGAGATGCTAAAAAAGATTACAATGATATTCAAGATTATGATATCAGAATGGTTTATTGGGGATCTGGATGTGCTGGAAAAATATTAAGTAGAGAAGATAAAAGATATGCTGGAGAATATAAAATTAAGATACATAACGAAAAAATAAAAGATAGAATCATTAAAGTTCTATCTAATATTAATTGGAAGAATGAATTAAAAACTATAGCAATGCTAAAGATCAAAATGTATCATATTTACAACATATTACTTAGAGATGTTCCTGGAATTTCATAATTGTTAAATTATATTAAAATATGTTAAAACAGTATAAAAATAGGCTTTTTGACTTTATTATATTTATATATAATAGTATAAAATAAGTATATATACTTGAAATTAACTGAGAGACATATAATAACTAAATACCATTCAAATTTTAAAGAGTGTGATGATTTATGCTTTAAATCAAAAAATATCTATAATAGATCCTTGTATCTAATTAAAGAAGACTTAAAAGAAAATAAATATGATGTTCTTAATAAACTCTTCAATTATATGAAGGTTGAAGGTTGTTTCAAGGAATTACCTATGAAAGTTTCAACAGCAACCACAATTCAGATACAAAAGATTTATAAGTCATTTTTCAAATCAATGATAGATTATAGTAAAATTCCATCAAAATATAAAGGTAAACCAGAGCAACCTAAATATTTGAACAAAGAAAACGGTAGATTTATCATATCGTATAATTATCAAGCAATATCAAAGAAAATATTTAATAAAGCAAGCAAAATCAAATTATCAGGTACTAATATAGAATTTACAACAAAATTAAAAGACTTCGAATCAATAGATTGTGTCAGAATTATACCAAGGTTAGATCAGTATATTATTGAAGTGTGCTATACTTTTAATGAAAAACAACAAGTTAGAGATAATAAAAGGTATGGTTCTATTGATTTAGGCGTGAGCAATTTGGTCACTTTTACTTCAAATATTAAAGGATTTCAACCATTAATTTTTAATGGTAAACCATTAAAATCAATAAATCAATACTATAATAAAAAAATGGCTTTGATGAAATCAACACTTGAGTTAATAAATAAAAAAAGATCAAGCAGAAAGTTAAGGTCATTAACAAACAAAAGAAACAATAAAGTAGATAATTATTTGCATAAAGCAAGCAAAGAAATAGTTAAAACATTAGTATCAAATAATATATCAAAATTAGTTATTGGTAAAAATGATGGTTGGAAATTTGAAGCAAAAATGTCAAAGAAATCCAATCAAAATTTCATTCAAATACCACATAGTAGATTTATACAAATGTTAGAGTATAAATGCGAAAAAGAGGGTATTCGTGTTATCATTCAAGAGGAAAGTTATACCAGTAAAGCATCTTTCTTGAATTTAGATGTTATACCAATTTACGATAAAAACACTAAAAATAATTATATTTTTAGTGGATATCGTAAATCAAGAGGTTTATACAAAATTAGCAAGTCAAATCAGACTATTAATGCTGATATAAATGGTAGTTATAATATTCTAAGAAAAGCAATTCCAAATGTTTTTACAAATGGAATAGAGGGTTTTGTAGTTAACCCAAAAGTTATTAACATAACTCTAAACTAAGAAATTGGAAACTATCATATTTATAATGTTCTAAAAAGAGAAATACCAGAAATTAATTAATCTTCCTTTTCTTCTTCTTTTGGACATTTACATTTCTTACCCTTACCACACTTTGTACATTTTTCTTTCTTTTCTTTCATTTCAGGTTTGTCGCCTTTTCCACACTCAAGTAAGAATGCTTCAAATGTTTTTACTTTTTTCATATTAATGAGTTATTTTTTAAGTATATATAAAATAAAAAAACTCATTTTTTAAAAAAGAAGAAGCCTTCCATACGGAAGGCTTCTGGTTGAGTGGTTTATGCCGAATACAACCATTTACTCTTTAATAATCATCTTCATCAGATTCAACGTATTTTACTTCGTAGATTTTAACAACATTTTCTATTACTACAATTTTGCCACGGTCGCTAATATCTTCACCTTGCCATTCTATTTCACCATTGAGTTTAATTCCCCAAGGTTCAAAAAAACGATCAATCAGATATTTTAACCATTCAATATAGTTATAGAATTTTTCTGCGCCATTCCATTCAAGTTCATAACCATATTCATCAATAACCCATTGGCACCATAAACCAGGTTGACCAATTTTTGTTGACTTCGGTGAACCATAATGAGATTCTCCAGGTGCACAATTATGATCAATGATAGATGAATCACTAGTATCTTTTACAAAATATTCACCAAATTCTCCGTAAATAGATTCTGGAGTATTATCAACGGCAAACGGATTTCCATATTTGCCTTGATAAAGTTCCATCAATTTATTCACATCACGTTTCATTCTGCGTGTATCAGAAATTAGATTGATATAATCTCTTTCTTCTTCAGTTGCCTGACGACTTAATTTAAGTGAACCATTGAAATCAGTAGAATATCCCATTTTATTCTGATTTAGAAGTGTTGCCTTCAGTTAATCTATTTGCATTCTTTAGAATTTCAAATCCTAGAAGAGCACCAATTGAAGCATCTGAGCCTCCGCCATTTGAGCCTCCACCACCAGCGATAAGTACTTGTGGCATAATGTTGACCTTGTTTTTACCAACTTCTTCCATAATCTTAAACTGAGCAAAGTTATTATTACCCATAGCATCAACAGCTAATTTGTAAGCTTCAGCAGTTGCTGTACCTACTGCAAGAGTGGCACTTGCTTCTGCTTCACCATTGATTCTCTTTTGAAAAGCTTCAGCTTCGGCTTGAATTTTAACAGACTCACCTTTACCTCTTGCACTTTCAATTGCTGCATTTGCATTTTTCTTAGAAATTTCAACTCCTAAATCTGCACCTATAAGTTGTCCTTGCATATTTGTAATAGCAGTTTGTTTTTCAAGATCCTGTTTTGTCAACTGAGCCATCTTTTGAGTGGTGAAAGTTTTTTCCTGCTCACCAGCAATTTTACGGTCAGTCAATGTTTTCATCAATTCTTCTGGTGGAACGATGTCACCAATCAATGTATCAACAGCAGTCACATTATATACATCTAGAACATTCTTAATGTGCATTTTTGCTTCTTTCTGTCTTTCAGAACGAGTTACTAAGAAATCAATAACATCTGAATCCTGTGCACTGTTACGGAAATAGTTACCAATAGTTGGTTCAAGAACCTGTGAAACCAGGTTTTTAACAGAACCAAATCGTGCAATAACCATAGGAGCATTAGTGTAAGAAATGTTGATAATCTGAGAAACATCAAGGTTGAATTTAAAACCATCTTTTGAACGAACTGTGATAGTGCAAAGTTTATCATCAAGGTTGTGTGCTTCTGTACGAGCATTAGCCCAGTTTAATACAATGTTGTAGGTTGGTACAACTTCAACACGCATAATCTTTGTATTGATAGGATATTTACCTGGATCAAGAGTTTGTTTCCAAACACCTTTTTTGCCTTTTTCTACAATGTTTCCATGTATAAAATCTGTACCTGACAAGTCAATACCTTCTGGTCCAACATAAGATACTACAACACCAGCATTTGAAATTGGAATTTCAGTCATTGGAATCTCTTCAACATTGACAAACCAAGGATTGAAGTTATAAGAACCAGATAATACAACTTGTTCTTGCAAACCTCTACGACCACCATTATTCAAGAATGCATCAGGGTCTTGAAAGTTATTATGTCCAAGAACATGAGGACCTGCGATTGAGCCTTGTTCCAACGGTTCACCATCAAGGATAGTAATAATACCAACAGTATTAGGTGATATTCTTATAATATCAAAATTTGTGACTTTGAAAAGTCTGTGATTGATACGATAAGTACCTGCTGTTAAGAATTGAGTCTGACGACCTTTTTGACCACCATTAGTTAAGAATGCTTTAGCATCTTGAAAATTCTGACATTCAACTTTTCTAGCAAGAATTCTACCAACTGGGATTTCTTTTCCACCTTCTGCTTGAACTAAACCAATTTTTCCTTTTTCAATAACTAAAAGAGGTTCAATGTCAATTCCATATTGCCAAGGCCAATACCAAAAATAAACACCTGGTTTCAACACATCTGCCTGAATACCAGATTCATCATTACATGCAAAAATTTCTCCTTCTTTAAGGATTTTATTTGCACCAAATAGTTTGAATTTTTTCGTTACAATACCAACCTTATCTTCTGGTATAATCCAAATACCAAACAAACGGAAAGTCCATTTGTAGAAAACAAGCATTAATAAAACGGGCAAAATCCAGCCCCAAGTGATCAACAAATCTAACACTGTTTGATTCATAAAAATTGTTTTTTTAATTAATAATAATGTTTGTAGAATAATTCACAACAGAAGTTTATTTAGATATATTCTAAATTATTTCTTCTCCTTTTTGGCTTTTTTTGCCAATTTCTTTTCTTTTGGAGTTTTTGTTGGCTCCTTTTTTGCTTCTTTTTTAGTCTCTTTTGCTTTCATTTTCTAGGTTTTTTAATTTGAAATTTCTAACTGCATTATTTATATCGAATAATTTTTTATCATTCTCTTGTACAAATCTGGACTTCAAAATTTGTAACTTTTTATTTTTTAACAAGAAAATAAGTTCAGATGTGTATTTTACAACACTACCAATAATTTCTGTGTTACTTGTTTCATGATAATTTCTTGACACCATCAATATGACGTTTGGATTTTCAGTCAATTTCGTAAAATCAATATCTTTATTGTACTCAATAAATATGACTGTTTTTTCTTTAATATTAGTTGCATCTAAAAGCTGAATCTCTACTTTATATTCTGATTTCAAATCTTCAAGTATAGATAAAATATAATCTTTATTGACACCAATATCATTTGGATGAACTATAAAAGTTATAGCACAACCTTCACATTGCTTAATACTGTATAATATCTTTGAGTAATTTTTCATTTATACGCTTGCTTGACCATCATCAAATCCTTCTTCATACCCATCATTATATCCTTCTCTATATGAGAAAGCACATTGATATCTTAGCCAGGCGTAAATTCTTTTTTTACTTTCATCATCATCTTCTAAATTCAATTGACGCATCAAATCTCTATCAGTTTTGATATCATACTTTTCAAGAAGACCTTCTTTCAATTCTAAAATTTCTTTATCAATATCTTTCATTTCTTTATTTCTAAATTATAATTTCCTAAAATTAAAAATCTTGTTGCATCCTTATCACTACCATCTTTTGGTACTTTTTTACCACCACTATATAAAAATTGTTTAACTGGTTCTGGTCCAACATTATGCGCCATAGCAATTATTCCTGATTCTGTTATAGCCCAACCATTTAGAAATGTTCCGTCAAATCTTTCAATCTCTGGCTTCATATATTGATATAATATATCAACCCACATTCTAAGAGCTGCTTCTTGTAATTCTGGACTATCTTTCCATTTTTCCCAAGAAATATCTTTTAGGTTAATACTTTTTCTTGCACTTTCGCCTAATTGATATTTGCCCCAATATTGACTATTTTCTCTTCTAGCTTCATATGGATTTTCCCAACCATTTGATTCTATGCCATGTAGATTTTCTTTCCACATTGTATAATTTTTGGAAGGATCCTTTAAATAAAATATAATATAGTTGGCATTTTTATTTACAATTTTCTTATATTCTATAATAAGTGCAGAATCTTTTTTTACATCACCAGTTGATGGAATATATACTGGAGTTTGAGTATAATCTACTTTTGGCACTTTTTTAACATCAACACTAATATCTACACCAAAAGCTAATAAAACAAAATATGCAAATAACATTAAGCTTAATAAAATCAAAATTAATTTAAGAGAGTATCTTAAAAATAATTTTACAAAAAATAATTTATCGTATTCAAAGAAGTATTTAATCTTTCTTATGAAAAGATATTTTTGATATTTTATTGCTGATTGAAGTAATTCGTCAGATATTTCAACTTCATTTTTTAGAGTAGGATCTAAATGATAATCGTGTTTATCATGTAAAATACTATTTAGTTTTTTCCACATTGATTCATTTTTTTAAGAATCGCATAAATACCTAAAAACAACACACCAGATGTAAATCTACTAAACCACAGCCAAGGATTATTAGGCTGTGTAAATGTCCACATAACACCACTAAATATACCTAATGTACCAAATATTAATAATAGTGCTCTAATTACTTTATCATTCGTATCCATGTTGTTTTATTTTATCAAGTTTAATTTTTCTTAGTTCTTTACAAATTTCAGTTTTCTTATCTTCATGTTCTTTCCACTTTAATGAAGAAACTCTTTTATCTGATGTAGCATAACAATCTTTACAAATTGTATAAATCCAACCAGATGTTCTTCCAACATTTTCAGTTGATCCACAAAACTCACAAACATTATAAGACATATGTTCTACCATTGATACCATACCATCAATATAATTGTCACCACCAGAGTAATAAAAATTTAGTCCTCCAAATTTCTCTTTGACTTGTGATGCAATTACTTGTGATATTTGCTTATCTTCAGAACTATATTTATTATTATTATCAATATATCCTTGAATAGATTCACAAAGTTGATCTAATAACCAAAACCAACCATCGTTGTGCTCAAAACCAAAATATAAGCAAGACTCCATTGGTCCTTTATACCTGTTTATAAAAATTTTTGGATATTTTTCTACTAAATAATTATCTAATTTTTCTTGCATAATTTACAATTTTTACCGTGCGATTTTATATAATTTGGTTTTGTAAATTCAATATTACAAAATTCACATTTAATCTTAATTTTATCACTTTCTTTTTTCTTATCTGATATCTTTTTACGAGATTCCTGAGTTTTAGATGGATTATTTTCACCACATATGTCAGTTCTATCATAACTTCTACCTATACTTTTTTCTCTATTTTTTTGTTTTATTATTTCTGATCTTTCAACACCATAACGTTCTTCATATGTTATGTTGATAAATTTTTCTGATAATTTTTGTTTAGTTTTATCGCTATGATGCCAACCTATTCCTCTTGTTGCCTTTCCTTTTTTTGATTCACTCATTTTTTCTTTTGACTGATCTGAATGAGTACGACCTGACCAATTATTAAAAATCCATCCATGAGATTTTTCACTAAGTTTTTTTCTTGTTATCTCTTTATTAGGATTATTTGTAAAATTATCACCACCAAAGGCACCATTACATATATTATATCCAATAGGATGTAAGCAATTAGAACTATTTATCCAAAATACTTCAGCCTCATTTAATTCTATTTGATCAGAGCAAGTTTGTAAAATTTCTTTTTTAAAATTTTCTGATCCATATTTTTTTACAGATAGTTTAAGTATTTTACCAGAACCTAAATAATTTATATTGTTTCCTTTTTCTTGACCAATATAAATTTTTCCGTTTATTAAATTTGTTGTCTTATAAATGTGCATAACTTATATATTAAATTATATACATTTAGTTTAACTTATTGATGCTGTATTATATAATATTTTTTCATTTTAATATTTCCAAATTTTTCCTACCAACCATGGAGATAACCTAATTCCAACAAGAGCCCAAATTAACCAAAAGAATACAAATATTACAAGATCACTTTCTGGTATAAAAAATATAATTGGAGTTGTAATAAGACACCAAATTGTAGTTACAATTGCTAATCTTTTATAACCTTTATCAAGTGATTCTTCAATATCATCATCAAAATTTTTCATTTTGTTCTAATCAAAATCTCATCGATCATACCATATGCTTTTGCTTCAGTAGAAGTCATCCAATAATCACGATCACTATCTTTTTCAACTTGTTCAAAAGATTTACCACTATGTTCAGCTATAATTTCATACAATTCATTTTTTAAAATTTGAATCTGTTTAGCTGCAATTTGAATATCTGAAGATTGTCCTTCTGCACCACCTGATGGTTGATGAATCATTATTCGTGAGTGTTTTAATGCACTCCTTTTACCTGCTGTGCCAGCGCACAATAGAACTGCAGCCATAGATGCCGCCATACCTGTACAAATTGTAGCAATATCAGGTTTTACATATTGCATTGTATCATAGATAGCTAAGCCTGCAGAAACTCCTCCACCTCCTGAATTAACATAAATCATAATATCTTTTGATTTATCAGCAGACTCTAAAAATAAAAGTTGTGCTTGGATAATGTTAGAAACATAATCGTTTATACCAGTGCCTAGAAAAATTATACGATCCATCATTAGTCGAGAAAAAACATCCATTTGTGCAACATTTAGTTGTCGTTCTTCAATAATTGTTGGACTGATGTATTCGTTTGTTATACGTTGATAATTGTGTAACGCAAGAGATCCTATACCTGCATGTTTAATTGCATACTTTTCAAATTCATTCATAATTTACATTTTTTAATTTATTTATTAATAATATTATCAAATATAATAAAAGTTTTTAATAATAAAAAATAGAACTCATATATTTTTATATATACCTATAAAAACAAACTCAAAATGGAAAAAATTTTTATTTATGGATTGTATGAAGATGATAATGATGAAATTAGATATATAGGAAAAACTAATAAACAAGATATTGTGAAAAGATTAAATGAACATATTTTGGAATCTTTTAGAAATAGTGAGAATACACATAAAAGAAATTGGATAAAAAGTGTTATTAATAATGGAAAAAAAGTTAATATAAAATGTATAGAAGAGGTAGATGAAAATAATTGGGAAGAAAGAGAAAGATTTTGGATTTCAAATTTTAAAAATTTAACAAACTATACAGATGGTGGTCAGGGTGGAAATAAATTATTTTACACTATTTCTTATGTAGATTGTAAAAATTATATAAAAGAATTAAACATAAAAGGTAAAACTGAATGGTATAAAAAAACTCATTTATTACCAGATAATATTCCTAGTGACCCTGCACAATCATATCTAAATAGAGGTTGGATATCTTGGGGAGATTTTTTAGGAACAAATAGAATACAAGATAACATTAAAGCACAAAAATATATTTCTTATAATGAATCAAAAGAATGGGTTAAGAATAATTTAGAAATATATACATTAATCCAATGGAAAAAATCGGCAAAAGAAAATAAAATTCCAGATTTTATACCAAATAGACCTGAAAGATTTTATAAAAATAGAGGTTGGATATCTTGGGGTGATTTTTTGAATACAGGAAGAATAGCCAATCAATATAAAAAAGATATTTTTTTGTCTTATAAAGAATCACAAGAGTTTATGATTAAAAATAATATAAGATCAAGAAGTCAATTTCGAAATTTACCAAAGAATATTCCTACTGCACCTGATCAATATTATAAAGAATGGTCAACTTGGGGCGATTTTTTTAATACAGGTCGAAAACAAGATAATTTATTAAGTATTAATTATTTGTCTTATATTGATGCAAAAGAATGGATTAAAAATAATTTATCTGAAATAAAAACAGAAAAAATATGGAAAGAATATGTAAAAAATAATAAAATTCCAGAAATTATACCAAATCACCCAGAATTATATTATAATAGAAAAAATAGAGGTTGGCTTGGTTGGAAAGATTTTTTATTTAAAATAAAAAAAGGAATATAAGTTCCTTTTTTTATTATTGTTCAGAAGAATTAGATTTTTCTAATTTATCTTTAAATTGCTTTAATACAATATCTAAACTTTCTGTGATATTACTTAAAATTTCTTGTTCCATTATATCTCTTTCTTCTTTAACCTTAGCATTAAACATCTTATCCATTATTTTACAAGTCTTGGTAGGCATAGTAATATCATATTTATATTGATGATTTACAATAATTAATTTATTAGCACCAGAGTTTAGTATAATAAAAGTATTAACATCCTTATTTAGAACATAAGATTTTGTTACGATATATTTTTTACATTCTTCACCAGGTTCAGCAATATAATCTAAATAAAAAACATTATTTTTATCTGCCAAATTAATTTTGAAAATATCAAAAGCTATTTGTTGATCTTCTGTCAATACATCATCTTTATCAAATTTTTTCCAAATCTTGTGAATTATCCTACCAAAAAATGTTCTTTCTTTTTCTTCCATTTTATTTTTTTTGTAATTATATTAAAAAATTACAAAATAGTTTAAACTATTTTGTAATGTGTTGTTTATTAAAATGTTAAATTATTGTTATCTAATTCGTTCTTCTTTTAAAGTTATTGTCAAATCTTGTTTAAGTGCAACAATTTTCTCGTTGAAATTCTTTTCTTCTTTTTGGTGGAAATAAAATGAATTTTCACCACTGTAATCTGGATGATGATCAAATGATAATTCAACATTAAAACCATTTTCTTTTAATAATTTTTCTAATTGAAATAACATAGTTGATTTTCCAGTATTGTTATCTCCTTTTACAATAATCGATAATTTTTTACTCATAAATATTTTTTATTTTTAGTCCACAAAAAAAGGAATCGAAATTCCTTTTTTGATTTATACATCTTCTTCTTCACTTGAAACTTCTCCGACTTCATCATCTTGAAGTTTTTCCATCATCACATCCTTCAATTTCCTCATTCTATCATCTTCAAAAAGAGATTTAACTTTTTCATCATCAATTGGATAAGAAATTTCAGAGTCTAATACATGAAAAAGATAATCTACTGATAATTCAGTGTCCACTTCTTCACATAAAAAATTGATAAGATTTGTTTTTTCAGTTTCTGTGAGATCAAATATTTTTTGTTCTTTCATTTGATCTAAAACTTCTTTCTGTTCTTCGACTGAAGTGTTGGTTACAGTACCATTTAAAATTTCATTAATATTCATAATTATTCGTTTTTGTGATTACTATTACTATTACTACTATTATATATAAAAAATTATAAAGTTTATTTTTTTTATAGAACGTATACAAAATCAGCGGACATTCTATATTCTCTTTGTTCACCTTCTTCATTTTCAAAAACAAAGTACAAAGAATACTTCCAATATGTTTTTACAAATTTGAAAGTTTCATCACCTTCAAATAAATCATCAACTAAACATCTATCATCAATGATGTGTTCAATCATTTCTGGAGTTTCAAGTCTTTCCTTAACTTCATTATAGGCATCTTCGTAAAATGAAGTATTTTCAACTTTAAAAACAAGTCCACCAGTTACCCAATAATCTTCTCTATCTACTTTTGCAAATAGAATTGCATTTTTATTCATAATTTTCTATTTTTTCTAATTTATATTTTCTTGCTAATTTTATTATTTCCTTTAATATTATTTTAAAATCTTTTTCAGATATATTACGATCATATGTACAATTTAATTCTATAAATTTTGCAAGATTGCATATTGCATCAATATCTTTTATTCCATAATTGTGTAATATCCAATTTGATGCTAAAACATAATCATTACCAACATGGGGATAATTTGCCGATCTATAAATAGTTTCATAAATTATATCTTCTATTATTTCTTCTTTCATTAAGTAAATATAATCAATTTTTTAAAATAAAAAAACCCATAGAACTAAATCTATGGGTTTCATTATTTATTTTCCTAAGTTCCATTTATCTAAGAACCACTTTCTTGCGATATTTGAAACTGCACTAGTTACTTCTTTTGGTTCTAATCCATTGTCTTTCAAAGTGTCCATTTCTTCTTTGATAACATCATTGGTGATCCATTTCAAGAAATCTCCCATTTTTTTGATGTCCATTTGTTCATTAACAGAAGTGAACACTTTTTCAATACCTTGCTCTAATCTTGATTCTGTTACTGCATATTCAGCGAATTCTTTGATTGAATTGACTTTTTCTGTATTAACAGGTGCAAGAGTCTTAACTTTTGAAGATGAATGCTTTTCACCTTTTACTTTCATCCTCAATGTGCCACGTTCTGTGTCTGTTTTATAAACTATCCCTTCTCCTATCATTGAGATATCTAAAATAATAGTTTCATCTAACTTTTCTATCATTTTAAATTCATTACCACATTCTGTTAAATTTATTTCGTATTTCATATTTTTTATTTTTTTTTTATAAAGTTAAAAATTTTTTTATTATTTTCCAACCATTTGTAGATTTATATTTTTTTGATATTTTTTTGAAATTTATGACACCTTCAGAATTAATGTTTTCAGGTCTAGGAAATTGAAGATTGTTTTTATTAAAAAATTTTTTCAAATTAAACGTTCTATACTCATTACCATCTAAATCTATAATTAAACAATATGTAGATTTCGCATTTCCTATTTCTTCTGTTTTAAATCTTATATCATCTTTATGAACTCTTAAAAAATTACCATATATATCTCTTGCTAATGTTATACATTTTCTTTGATCTGATAATATTTTTTTAGTTTCTTGTGATACATATCTATCTTTATTATGATGAATATATTTATCTTTATTTAAATAATATTCTTCTTTGGATATTTGTATTTTTTTATTTGTTTTTTTATCAACAACAGTAAATAAACCAAATGTAACACCTTTCAAATCATTATTTTTTTCAAATTCTTCTTTACTAACTCGTAATTTTTCATTTGTTTTTATATTAATTGCAATAACTTCATTTTTTTTACCATACATCGGATTTGATGATCCTTCAACATTCATTCCAAAGAAACCATTTACAGTAGCAAAAGATTCATTAAAATAATCAGTAGATTCGACAACATTTAATTCTTTTTGAATATTATATTCGTCTAATAATGCATCTTTTCTATTTTCAAATTCATTTAATATTTTTATTTCAAATAAATTTCTATTATTTTTTATTTCTTCCTCAAAAATTGATTTCCATCGATTACTTTTTATACTACCAAGATATCCATTTGATATTTTTGATTTACTGGTTGATCCAATATAATATTTTGGTAGTTTTGAACCGTTATAAGTTATAATATAAGTAACATACTCCTTCATAATTCCAACCTTTTTTATTCTATATATAAAAATATAAATGTTGGAATTGTGTGGAAATGTAAATTATTTTAAATTAAATTTAATATAATTTACACCAGTTGTAGATTTTTTCCTAAGTTCCTTAAAATAAGGTACAAGATCTTTTTTTAAATCTTCGGTAAATTTATTTTCTTTTTCAAACCAAATTTTATCTTGATGCTCATATGCAATGTTATTAGATAAAACTTCATTTAAAAAATACTTACCAACTGGACATTCTGCTTCAACAGCCATAGTCAACTCAATCAATTTGTTTTGAGACAAATGTGGATTTTCAAAATCAATGTCAATGGTGTAGTTTTCAAAATCAAGGACATTGTAGATTTTTGCATCAACATTCTTCAAATGTTTTGTTTCATCGTTGGTTAAGAAGTAGTTAGTTTTTGCTTCGTCGTCATAAGACAATTTAACAGCAAAAATAACAAACATTTTTGGCAAACCGTTGATTGCAACACCCTTCTGAATATTACCACCAGCCCATTCACCAAAAATAGTGATATAGTCAGCATCTCTAATATCCAAAGTTTTGAAAAAGTCTTTGAAAACTTCTTTGTTAGATTCAACCATCCAAGCAAACCCAGCATTATCATGCTCAATTGATATTACGTTTTCTCTAGATTGAGCATACATATCACCATATTTAGTTAACGTTACACCTGCATTTGTGCCGTGTAATTTTACCGTGCCAGTGAATGTTAAGGTTGGTAACCTTTTAGAAGCATCGAAAATAGCATCACCATTTTCGTCTTTACCAGAATACCTTGTGTTATCAGTGATAACTTTAATAATTTGCCTGAATTGTCCGATTTCAGGAAACGTAATCATTTTTCTTTCCATTTTAGTGATTTTTTTAATTAATTTTTATTTTATCACCACCACCTATTTTTTCTAAAATAGGAAACATTTTTATTTAGTACAAAGATACTAATTATTTTGAAGTATGCTAGAAAAAGATGATCAATAATCTTCTTCTTCGTCTAAAAATTCTTCTTCGTCTAAGTCTAAGTAATCATTATTATCTTCTACTTCATTCACTGTTATTTCAGTTATTTCAATTCCATCACTAAAAACTAAACTGTCAGTATTCATAATCTTTTCAGTTAATTTTTCTGCAAATTCTGAAACATCTTCATAATCAGCCTTTTTTGATTCTAATGAAAATTTCAATGTAATAGAGTATTCTTTCATATAATTTATTTTTTTCTTAGTATATCTTTTTTTGTAAGAAAGTTTATATTTTTAATATATAAGAGTGATATTTTGCGAAAAGTATCGAAAAACAATACTTTGCGCATAAATTTACTTTTTATGAAAGTATATTTTTTCGATGAACTAATGAATATGTCAGGAGATCAACTTCTAGATTTATTATCAAACTATATGGACTTACGCGATGATATGTGTAAAATAATGGGTAATGATTTAGATATGAGAGAACATTATATACAACAATATTTATATTTTTATTTATTAAATATATCGAAAATAAAAACTACTTTAAAATCTAAATTAGAAATTGCTATTTAACTTCCTCTACTTCAATTTTATCAATCTTATGAGGCGGAAAATATAGATAACTATTTTCACCATCTACTTTTTGTAAAATACCATTAATACCTATACTTGTTACATCTTTTCTCAAATTATAATCACTCTCATATTGAACTGGCAAAACTAATTCTGAACCATCACTAATAAAAACTGTAATATTATACTTTATCATTGTTTGTTTTTATTTTTATATATAAACAAAAAAGAGTCCGTGGACTCTTTTTATTTTAAATTTCCGATTGTTATATGAAAACACTCTTCTCCACTTGGTGGTCTACTTAATTCTGATGTTTCTGGTAATCCTAAATCCTTTCTAATATATGTTAAAAGTGGAGAATAAACATTTAACCAAAAATAAACATTATCTGTTTGAATATTAGGACTATAAAAAAACATAATATCACAATTTTTAAATCTGCCCCAATTTTTTAAATTTATTGGTATTTCATTCCTAGCAACAGTAATATGTGCATTATAAAAAGCTATCAGCTATACCATATGCAATTTTTGCAATTGAATTTGCTGTGCCTGGAACCAAAAGAAACACATCACACCATTTAGCTTCATCTATGTGAGTTGTTTGATCAGGTGTTTCAGTTTTTAAGTTTCCTTTACTAATAACATTTACTGCATCAGCAGGACAAAAATGCTTTGCGTTGTCTGTCATTATTACATGAACATCATATCCTTTTTTTATTAAAATTGATATAATATCAAGTGTTTTATAAGCGGCAATTCCGCCAGAAATACCAATTAAAATCTTTTTCATTGTTGCATATTATTAAGTTCTTCCACTAATTTTTCTAATTCTTCAGATGTATAAATACTATCAATTATAATTAAATTGAATCTTATAATTTCTTCTTGAGTAGGGTTTTGTGTTAAAGAAATTAGATTACTAACAATTGAATTCAATGTATTTCTATGCTCTGTAATCTTTGATATAAGTTCTATTCTTTTATTATTTTTTATATTTAAATTTTTAAAGGCAAGATCAACAAAATAAGGATTTGTCATATAAAACAGTTTGTACAATTGTTCCCATTTATATTCTAAATTTCCAATTTTGAACCAAATTTTACTAAAAATTCTGACTTTATTTTTTTTATTTTTAATTAACAATTTCGCTATTACTGTTGAATAATGATTAAATGTTTTTTCAAATTCATCATAATCCAATGATTTTAAATATGTTATATATCCATTTCTGAATTTTTTATTAACACATTTATCTAAAATAGTTCTTAGTCTAGGTATCATTATTTTTTGCTTTCTAACCATTCAATTTCCGAATCTTTTTTTATAGATGAAAACTTTTTTGTTAATACACCTTTAAGATAATCATATTTACTTGAATCAAAACCATTTGTCACTTCTATATTAACCAATTCAATTTTGACCATTCCATTTGTATATCTGTCTACTTTTTTAACATGAACTGTAAAAGAATATTTATGACCATCATTCTTATTCTCTTCATCCACTAACATTATTTCATCTTTATAAAAACCAAATTTATTTTGAGAAACTTGTTCTTTAATATTGACTGGTCTCATTAAAATTATTCCAATAAAAGCAATAATTTTAAGTATTGGAAGAGCGTATACTCTTACCTTATACCATATTAGATTTTCACCTTGTTTAATTGAATTTAATTTTAGCATTCTATCAAATTTTATATCTGATGCTACAAAATTTTTCAAATTTGCAAGTTTTATCAATTTTTCTGTTGATGGAATTTTAAATTTATCTATAAAAATATTAAGAATATAATATAAAATAAACACTATTGATATTATATAAATTGGATAGAATAACCCAACTAAAAAATATACAAGTTCTAAGACTAAAAAAATTCCAACAAATCCATAAAAAGACAATGATGGTTTATATTCCTCAGTTATATACTCTTTTAGACTTTCATCTTTATATTTTTTATATAAAGAAAGTGAACTTGTGTAACTTATCATTTTATCAACATAGAATAAGAAAAGAATTTCTACAAAAATAAAAATTGCTGGCAACCAATACATAATTTATCCTCCTAAATTTTAGTTTATTGTTCAAATATAAGAAAAGTATTTAAAACAAAAAAATGGAAGCAATTTCTCACCTCCATTTTTTGGACTTATATTAACTTAAAAAATTTCAATATATACATCCTCTATTGGATATTTAATACGTATAGTACTATCAGGATTTAATGTGCCAACAATGATCACATTATTCTTTTGTATATAAAATCTTTTTGCATCATATTATAAACCAAATGGTGTTGGATAATCTGAAGTTTTGAAGATTTTAACTTTTATTCCTTTAATATGTTTTACTTCTTTCATTTTGTACCCAGGGCGGGACTTGAACCCGCACGACCTAATGGTCAAAAGATTTTAAGTCTTTCTTGTCTACCGATTTCAACACCTGGGCATTTTAATTATAGGTTATTAAAATAAAAAAGTTTTTTTAGATTTCTACACTTTCAAAAAATATCTTCCTATAATCACTTACAGAATTTAAATAATATTTGTTGTCTCTATATTTTATACAATAATATTTTTCCTGTTTACAATTTTTGTCATATCCAGTAATATTTATATTTATAAGAAATTCATTTTTAGTTATCACTGCTAAAACTGGCGGAGTTGGATTAAATGATAAATGGAATAAAGAATTGTGTAGAGAAGAATCACAAAAATATAATAGAATTGTTGATTTTATGAGAAAATCAAGTGGTGCATATGAAGTGTGTAGAAAAAATAATTGGATAGATGAATTTTTTCCAATAAGAGAAATAAGTAAAATTGGTCATTGGAATAATAAAGAAATATGTGAAAAAGAATCACAAAAATATAATTCCAAATCCAGTTTTAAAAATGGTTCTTGGTCAGCCTATAATTATTCTCTAAAAAATAATTGGTTAAATGAGTTTTTTTAACTATTCATTTAAGAATTCTTCAAATTCTTCAACACTCATAATTTTAATACCTAATTCTTTTGCTTTTATCATTTTAGAACTAGAAGATGTTGGATCTTTACAAATTAAATGTGTTGCATTTTTTGAAATTGTTGATAAATTTTTACCATTTCTTGACTCCAATTCGTTCACCAAGTCTTGTCTACGGACTCCAGTGAAAACTACTGATATTCCTGATAAATCTGTTTTCATATCACTATTATTATTTTCTTGTTCTTCTTTTTTAGATTTTATTGTAATCGGCAAATCTTTAATAAATTCATAAAATTTATCATAACTATTTAAGTATGATTTTGCTGAAATGTCAGAAAATCCTTCAATTTTAATAATATCGTCATACGATGGTTTTTCCGTAAAATGAACTAACAATTCTAATTTTTTACTACCAAGTCCAACAAACAGATTTGAACTATGCATAAGTTTTGCCATATCAACATCAGTTGTTGCTTTTTTTATAGAATTATATACTATTTCTGCTTTTCTCTTACCAAATCTATCTAATTTTTCAAAGTCATTTTTTGTTAAATATAATATTTCTTTAACAGTTTTAAACCCTGCATCGTATAGTTGTTTAACTACACCTTCAGATACATTATCAGTATTTAGAATTTCAAAAAATGATATAATTTTTTTAATTTCTTGATCTTCTGTACCTTTAACACACAATTCTACTTCATTATCATTCCAAAATATTTCTGAACCAACTATTTCTGGAATTTTAAATCCTGTAGCCTTTGTTACTTTAATTATTTTTGGTATCACAAATCCACTTCTTAAAATTATAACCGTACTTTGAGCACCTAAATTGTTATCTTTCACATATTTAGCGTTATTCAATGTTACTCTTGATACAAGGACACCATCTAATTCCACTGGAATTAAATTTGCAACAGGTTTCAAATAGCCCTGTTTTGATATATTCCATTCAATATCAAGAATTGTAGTTTCGGTATTTTCGGTCCATTCTGGATTTTTGAATGCTCTTGAATATGCTGGGTTATTATTTCTTTCACGACCTAAATTCTTCCTAATATCCTTGTCGTTTATATCAAAAACCAAACCATCAATATCATATTCCTTACCCCATTCATAAAACAAATTATTTAATTCATCAAGGCTTAGTTTATCTGCGCTAAATACTTTATAAGGTATAGGGTATAAATATTCAGAAATAAAGTTAAGTTGCTCTGTTTTGTCCTTCGTAAAATCCTCACTAGCAAAGCCATATCTAATATGTTTTGCATATTTTAAATCTTTTGAAATTGTATCAGAATTTTTGAGACCTGCAATCATATTCCGAGCATTTTTAAATGGCTCTCCATTATCTCTAACAAAATTGTGTGATGAAAAAATTGGTTTAGGAATAATCATTTCACCAATTGTGAATATTTTAACCTTAGATCCTTTATCTAAAAGGCTCTCATAATGCTTATGAACTGTTTCTCCTTCAACACCATCACCTCTTGTCCAAGCAAGACAAGTATCTTCATCTTTCAAAATAGAAATACCATCATATTTTGAAGTGCAAACAAGTAATGTTGATAATGGTAATCCTTTATTTACTATCCATTTGTGAATTTCTGACAATGATGATTCTTTATCCAAAGAAAACATGGGGTATTTCAAAGTTTCTTTTCTATCAGAGTCAACTTCAACAGTTTCAATAACTCCTGATGTAAAAATTTCGCTTTCTGGATTTACAAATTTGATTGTATCAATAAGCCTATCATATTCTGAATCTGTAATTTGGGGATTACCTTCACGATAAAGCTTGTTAAGTTTTTTGACTTCAGCATCTACAGTTTTGAAATCTTTGTTGTCTAATGCAATATAAATCTCTGATAATGTCATACTATATCTTTTTTTTATTATAGTACAAAGATACAAAAAAGTTATGACATAAAAAAAATTATCTCATTAATAATTCTTTTTCTTTACACATTTTTGTCTCTGATTCGTTTCCTATTTTATAGAAATTTTCACCATTAACATTAGACCTACTTAACACTTTTGCATTTTTAATATTATCCGTTGTGCATAAAACAGGATCATTGATATTAAATTTGTAACGTGTTGGCTCTTCTTTTTTATTGAGTTTGACAACTATTTCTTTTCTTGAAAACATAAATTGAATTTTTTATTTGCGATTTCTTTTTCTTCTTTTTCTTCTTTATTATCAACAAATTTTACATTTAATTTTTTTGATAATTCATTAAACGTTTGCTGAGAAAAACCTTCAATTGCTTTTACTAAATCTGAGATATCTGCATTTTCTTTCAAAAGATCATCACTCAATTGAGTTAAACATAATTGTAAATATTTACCATTATCACACTTTTTATAAGTTGGTAAATAATTATAATCTAATTTTTCAATACTGTCTACATATAATATTTTCATGATTATTTTTTTAAAAACTCAATATCTTTAATTGTATTTTTTAATTTTTTAGAATCTGCAGCGTACTTAACAGTCTTATTATCATATAAATTAATAACTTTCAATCCTAGATTAAAATGATACTCACTCAATCCTATTGTATCTAAAATTGAGCCTTGTGTATCAACATAATTTAGTGAGGTTAGTTTTTTAAGAACTAACCTAAAATTATCTAAATTGCTACATACGATAGACTTTTCAAGTGAAGGTTTCATAATATTTTTATTAGAGTACAAAGATAAATAAAAAAACTCAACAAACCAAATTGTTGAGAGTTCTTTTTTTATTTGCTATTATAAAAAAGTAAAAAATTATATTTTTACTTTTACTCCACCTTTTAATTTAGGATTAGATGTATCAAACACATAGAAATTTTCTGGAAAATCTAATGATTTTTCCATTTTCATAAATAATTCTTTTGCAGCATTTGAGAAATTAATATCATCATCTGAGAATCCAACTTTTAATGGCTTTTTAACTCTTTTTGCAAAATTTCTAACAAAATTGACAAACTTATTTATAGCATCTTGTTTACCTTGATTTAATTTCGGACCAGTTGGACTATAACCAAATTCATCTTGGAAAGCTTGTGAAAACATACCAATAAAGTAACATTCATTTAAGTATTGTGTTACTAAATCATCAGTAACAACACCAAAAATTTCATTGAAATTTTTAAGATTTTTCTCCATTTCTGCTCTATCTTCTGGCGTTAAAATATTTTCAATGATATACCTAACTGCAGCTTTAAGAGTTGAAGGTTCGTGACCCCTTGTAGTTACAATTGCAAATAATCTACCTTCTTTTAATGTATTAAGGAATGTTTCCCATGATGGACCAAAACTTTTATCTTTTATAGTTTGAGCAACATCTTCAATAAATGCATTTGGTCCTCTTGGACCAAAATCTCTAAATTCTATAAATGAATATTTTGCATCTCCTTTCCATTCAATATTATCCATATAATCACCAGGATATTTTTTTCTAATTTGTGCAAATTCATGTGGCAGAATATCTTTATTTACCCATTTACCATCTTCAAAATGTTGAAAATGAAGAGGTGTGTGCATTATTAGTAAATTGTCATCCCAATCGAAAATTCCATAGATAAGTTCTTTATTATCAACATATTCAAGTAAAAAGTCGTTCCATCCTCTAATTTTTTTCATAAAAATATATAGTAATTTTTATTATTTATGTTTATATATTAAAAAAGGACTTTAAAATTTTTATATATAAGATATATCACATTTGTTTTTGATGTGCCTATAAAAAAATAAATTTAAAAAAATGATAAAAGAAAAGAAAATTATGATTAGAATAGGAAGTAGTAATTTTAAACATTATATGAAAAAATATGGTCCTTTTAGAAAAGGTGAATCTTTTTTAATTGATATTGAGGATTTAATTGAAAATTCAAGAACTAAAATTACAGCAATTTGTGATATTTGTGGTAAAGAAAAAATGCTAACACATCAGACATATAATAGAATTGTGATAGATAAATATTATTGTAGTAAATGCAAATCAATAAAGACTAAAGAAACTAATATGAAAAAATACGGTTTTGATTATCCTATGCAACGGAAAGAAGTTATGGAAAAATCAAAAGAAACATTTTTAGAAAGATATGGAATAGAAAATATTTCTCAGCGAGAGGATATTAGAAAAATAAGAAGCGAAAGGTTAAAGGATGAAAATTATCAAAATAAAATGTCAGATGGTGTTTTTATGAAATTTGGAACTGATAATGTTTCAAAATTACAATTTATAAAAACACAAAAAGAAGATACACTAATGAAAAATTATGGTGTAACAAATCCTTCTCAATCAGAATTTTTATTTGAAAAATCACAAAAAAGTGGAAAAAGGATTAAATTACATCAAGAAACAGGCTTATATTATCGTGGTACATATGAATTACATTTTTTAGATTTTTGCTTTAAAAATAATATAATTGTAGAGAAAGGACCTTCTATAAGTTTTGACTATAAGAATAAAAAAACTTTCTATCACTCTGATTATTATATATCTAAATATAATTTAATTTGTGAAATAAAATCTGATTACTATTATGAAAAATATTTAGAATTAAATTTGAAAAAAGAAGAAGAATCAAAACACAAATATAATTTTATTTTCATTATAAATAAAAATTATACCAATTTCTTAAAAATGATTATATAATTATATTATTTGTAAATCCAGTTGTCAAGTTTTCACCATCAAACACCAAAATGTTGGTTTATACACTACAAATATAATCTTTTTTATTTGGAGTAAAAAATTTAGATTATAGATTTATTTATTTTGTGTAGTTTTTTTAATCTGATAAATCTTATAAAATCTGTAAAATATACAGTTTCTGTCCATAAAAATGTTTTATTTGTAATATTTGAGCAAATTGATTCAACTTTCATTGTTGGTCCTTCATTACCTAGAATTTTAAAATCCATATCCGCAGGCATAGGAAAATTATCAATTGTGCGTATCGCTAAAACCTCATATCCTGTTTTCTTTGTGAGATATGATTTAAGATCATCTTGATTAAAAGTTATCATAACACCAAATTGGAGTTTTTTCACCCATGTATGAGCCTGCGATGTTAAATTCAAAATGCTCAATTGCTTCTTCTTCTGTTATAAGATCAGTTATTATTAAAATCTCAATGCATTTTTTAACTGAATAAATTAATCTCATTGACTTTTCATCAATGCCAATAATTGCGCCATTAAAACCGTCAGCAATTAAAATATCTTCCTCTGGATATGTATCTATAATATGATCTAACATTTATCTTTTTCTTGCAATTTTTCTTCGTAATCTTTCATCATATCAACAATTGTTTTATACAAATAATCATAAACATGAAATTTTGATTTTTTAGTAATTCCTTTTTTCTCTAGCTTTTCTATTACTATTTCTTCAATTGTTTTTTCTGGTTGCTCTTCAATAGTTTTCATAACCTTTTTTTAATTATTTCATCTATTTTATGTATAAAGATATTTCTTATATGTTCATATAACTGAGACTCTTCAAATTCTTTATTTGGAATATCATAATTTTCTTTTAACCTCCAATATTTTTCAGCCCATTCAACAAACTCTTCACCAACTGTTGATTGTATTTCTGTCTCTGTTGGCTCTGTTGGTTCACCAAGACCACCTGATTCACCCCATTCAACAATGTCTAATAATTCTAATTCATTATTTAAAATTCTATCTATCTTCATTTCAATCTATTATTAATTTTCCTTTTAAGTGATCATATTCGTGTTGAACGATTATTGCAATTAATTCTTTATATTCAGCGTATCTATATGTCCAATTTCTATCAAAAAATTTAATTTGAACTCTTTCTTTTCTATTGACAGCAAATTCCATATTTGGAAAACTTAAACAACCTTCTTTGACTTGCATATCTAATCCATCTAATTGAATTTCAGGATTTATAAATACCTCCTTAAATGTAGGAGTTTTAATTACAAACAAATTTAGAGTTTTTCCAATTTGTGGAGCCGCTAAACCAACTCCAGATTTGTGATAATCAAGAGTTTCAAACATATCGTCAATAAGTTGTTGTAAAAAAGGATTTTCCTTTTTTACATCAACGTTCTTGGATCTTAATTTTGCATAATTAGTATCACCATATTTTATTATGTCTAATAGTCCCATAAATTTATCATTTTAGTTTAAAGTTAGGTTAATAACTTTTGGGTTAACTACAAAACCCTCTATTCCATTTGTAAAAACATTTGGAATTGCTTTTCTTAGAATGTTATAACTACCATTTATATCAGCATTGATAGACCTTCCTTCAGATTTAATTTTATATAAACCTCTTGACTTACGATATCCACTAAATACATGTGCAGTGTCATTACTTTTATCGTAAATTGGTATAACATCTAAATTCAAGAAAGATGCTTTACTGGTATAACTTTCTTCCTGAATGATAACACGGATACCCTCTTTTTCGCATTTATACTCTAACATCTGTATAAATCTACTATGTGGTATCTGAATGAAATTTTGATTGGATTGCTTTGACATTTTTGCTTCAAATTTCCAACCATCATTTTTACCAATAACTAACTTTGACATATTATTAATAATTAATGTTTTAACTATTTCTTTGCTTGCTTTGTGCAAATAGTTATCTACTTTATTATTTCTTTTATTTGTTAATAACCTTAATTTTTTACTTGACTTCCTTTTATTTACTAATTCAAGATTTGATTTCATTAATGACATCTTTTTATTATAGTATTGATTTACTGATTTTAAAGGTTTACCATTAAAAATTAATGGCGTAAATCCTTTAATACTTGATGTAAATGTTGCTAAATTGCTTACACCTAAATCAATAGAACCATATCTTTTATTGTCTCTAACCTGAGTTTTTTCAGTAAAGTTATAACAGACTTCAATAACATATTGATTTAATCTTGGTACAATTCTAACACAATCAATTGTTTCAAAATCTTTTAATTTTGTAGTGAATTCTATGTTAGTTCCAGACAATTTTATTTTACTTGCTTTTTTAAATACTTTCTTTGAAATGGTTTGATAATTATATGATATTATAAATCGTCCTTTAATTTTATTTAAATAATTCGGTTGTTCAGGTTTATTCTTATATTTTGAACGATTTTTACCATAATCTATCATTGATTTAAAGAATGATTTATAAATCTTTTGTATCTGAATTGTTGTAGCAGTAGCAACTTTCATTGGTAATTCCTTAAAACAATCTTCTAATTTCATATAATTAAATAATTTATCAAGAACATCATATTTATTTTCTTTTAATTCTTCTTTGATTAGATATAATGATCTGTTGTAAATATTTTTTGATTTAAAACATAAATCATCACATTCTTTAAAATTAGGATGATATTTAGTTATTATATGTCTTTCAGTTAATTTCAAGTATATATACCTTTATTTTATATTATATATAGATAAAATATGACAAAAAGTTCTATTTTTTGATGATTTTAAGGTTATTTAACAATTATTTAACATACCATTTACCTTTTTGTGGTTAATTTTTTAGGTTCTCCAGCCCTTCTTTCTTTGGCTGTAGTTTTTGCCTTTGCAACTGATTCAGTATTTTTAACTTCCTCAACTGCTTTCTTAATAACTTCACCCCTGGTGAATTCTTTGTACACTTGTTTTGCACAATAGTTCCAGCCTTGATTTAGAAGACTTTTTACAACTTTGTACTGTTGCATGTTGCTTTCAGAAACTTTCCTGAATTCGTTACCTTTCCTTAGAATTTTCATATTTCAGTTTTTTAATTTTATTTCTTAATTATTTGTGGCATTTCTTATAGATTCATCTTTTGATGAACCAAATCCTGTTTCTACAGTTCCATCATCATATGTGACAGTAGAGACATAACCTTCATCTTTACTACCGTTTGCAAACCCAAGTGTAAAAATGCTCATTACATCATCAATAATTCCACCGCTTGCTTCTTGTTTTTCTGTTGCAACATTAACAATTTTCTTTTCTGACATAATTTTTATTTTTATATATTAATAATACCAGAGCCAGCAAGGTGATACATAATATGGATCATAAATATATGGCTCATAATAAACATATTCTTCTTCTACATAAGTGACTTCTTCAGTATATTCATCTTCACTTACAGAGTTTTTCAAATCTTCAAGTTTTCTTTTATTTTCTTCTTGAAGAAGTCTTAACATAATATCTGAACCCTGTTTAACGATATCTTCAATAACACCATCCTGAGAAAGTTCACTTAATGGAATTGCAGTATCACAAATGTTAAGAATTTCATCCCACATAAGATCACTTGTCAAATCAAATTGCCAATTATCAGATGTGAATCTACCTTCATTTAAGAATGATAAATAAACAATTTCAACTGGATCAATCTTTTTGAACTCACAAACAGCGATTCTAACATCTTCCCAATTATCTTGATTCAGATAAGTTTTCCACTCTTCATCTGTTTCAAAATCGTTAAATTTATCAAAAGCAAAAGTACCTTCTGTCAAATCAACTGCACAGAATATATCATAGAATTTGAGAAAATCTTTATATTTGGCAAAGAAATTATCAATGAATTCTTGTCCCTTTGTGTCAATTTTATAAAAATTATTTACAATTTTTATAAATTTTAATGATAGCATTTCAATAAGATACTTCTCAATAAATGTATCATTACCATACAGTAAAACGCTAAAATCACGTTTATCTGCCATTTGATCTAAAAGAAAAGCCCAAATAAATTCACTTTTCTTTTTTGCGTCTATTGTATATTTCATATTTTAATTATTTACTACGATTAGCACGAAATGAAGCAAGAAGGTCAGCAGAAGATTGTGTAGTTTCGTGCTTCAAAACTTCATCAATTTTACTTTCGTTTGTTGCGCTATCAGCATCAATACCAGCATAAGCATCTGCAAGTGCTTCTTGTTGAGTTACTTTTTCTTCCATTTTATGAATCATTGCTTTTGTACTATCAATACCTGCAAGGTCACTCAATTCTTTGTTTACTGCAACTGAAGCTTTTGCAACTTCTTGCCTTGTGGTCAAAGATACAAGATTTTCTTGAGTAGAATTTATAAGTTGACGTAAATCTTTAATTTCCTCTACCAACTTATTATATTTTACTTCTTGTACAGCAATATTTTTGGTCAATCCTTCTGCTTCTGTTTCAGCCTTTTTTGAATTCTCAAGTGCAGTAACCATGAGAGGTTCGATTTCTGCTGTTTTTGCAGGATCAGAATCAATATGATCCTGTAATTTAGCGGCTTTTTCCAACCAATCTGATTTTTCAGACTCTTTTCCTTTTTCTTTGGCTTTGAGTTCTATAATCATAGCCTTATAAGATGCTTGTGCATTGATTGCAGTTGTCAACTTACTATTAAGATCCCTAATGGCTTGTGAAGTCATTTCTGTTGGGTCTTCCATTTTATCTAATGCTGAATTAGCTTTTGCCTCAGCAATTTTACTTCCACGTCTAAAAATACTAAAGAATGACATAATGTTTAATTTTTTTTTTTGTTTATTATTTGCGTCTTGAAGAGCCAGATGATTTTGAACTTGATCCAAATCCTGATCCAGATGATCTTGAAGGTGAACTTGATTTATAACTTGATCCAGATGAACTTGAGCCTGAACTTGATGGCTTATAACTACCTGAGCTTGAACTTGAACTACTTGAGCCACTAGATTTACTACTACCAAATCCCCAACTTGATCTAGGAGTACTTGATGTTGGTCTAGTAGAAAAAGATTTCTGAGAAGTTGATGCATTAGAAAAATTTGACACCCTTTTGGTTGCTACACTTGATGTATTATTTGAATTTGGTGATTTAATATTTGTAGATGGTATAGCAGAAACAGTTCTATATGTCCTAGTAGTTGTTACTGTTCTCATTGTAGGTCTAGAACTGTAAGTATGGTAAGATACAACTGGTCTATATCCATATCCATAACCATAATATCCATAATGATAAGGTGAATGATAATAACTATAATTTGGTCGCATTAACCAAGATAAAAGAAGGAAATCTGTTGTAGTAAAAGAGGATTGATAAGTGTTGTTATTACCATAATATTGTGAGTTGCCATTCATTGTCATTTGGCTTGTTGCTGTATTTACCACTACATTAGCAACTTCTGGTTCACCATCTTTAAGAACTGCGCAAATAGAATAACCATGTTCTGAACCTTGACCATATTCAGTAACTTTCAAGTAATCACGATTTCCATCACCATCAAGGTCGAGATTATTAATGCCATCATCAGCATTTAATTTCTGTTCAATTTCTTGTGGATTTCTTGAATTTTTAATTACTTCACCAACAGCGCGAAGATCCAAATTTTCACCAATACTTGGTTGAGAGGAATTTACAATTACTTGACCACTATTGCCAGAACTACCACATCCGACAAAACTAAATGATACTAAACAAAGTAACAAAATAAGATAAATGCTTTTCATTTTTAATTAAATTTTATGAATTTATGAATTATGAATTATTAAGAATACAAATGTAAATATATTTTTGAAATAAAAAAACTATTCTAAATTTAATTTATTTAATTTTTCCAACTTTTCGATTCTCTCTGCTCTTAATATCATTATTTCCCATTCTCTACTCATTCCAGTAATTATTGGTGATGTTTGAATAGGAATATATGGTACCCAAATATATCCTTGTGTGTCACCACTTGAACTACCACTAATTGTTATAGTTTGATATAAATTTGAATTTATATTTGCTAAACTATATCTAGATTTAATTGATTTTAAAGGATTCAATCTCTATACATTAATTTTTTATTGTAGTAAACACTACAAACTGATCCTTGACCATATGTCACTGCAAATTTCCATCCTTTATAAGCATATATAGAAGATGGAAAATTATCAGTAAATCCATCAACAGGTTTACACGCCTTACCATCAATTTCAGATAAGTCAAATAATGCATACATCAAGTGCCAAGGATGAGATTCAACTCCATTTTCGTGGCATCTATTTATCCAAGCATCATCATGTTTTGCTATAATTGATTTAACTAACTTATTGAAAGATTTTTGATCTGTGAACATGGTCTTAATTCTTTCAGTGTTTCTAATTTTTAGGTCTTGCTTAAAAGCAAGTTCTTCTACAAATTTTTTCATACTAGCTTTACCAGCATCTGTTTCTGACCATTCTTTCATATGTTTTATCATATCATCTACTTTACTCATATCCTTTTATATTTTGTAATTTCTTTAATTTTTCTAGTCTTTCATATTGTAATAAAAATAAAAATCTTGCAATAGCATACCACCTTATTATTCCACCATCATTTTCTATTTTTATCTGACCTCTTTTATGATCTAATATTTCATATGTTTCTCCTAGTGTGGTTGTATTTACTTGTTTATGATTTTTACTTTTATTATAAAAATATCTACTATTAGAGATAACTTCTTTTTCAAAGCATACAACTTTTATACCTATCCTACAGTTTTTATCTGTAAGTATATAATTTTTTAATATTTCTCTTCTTTCAAATTGATCTTTTCTCAAAAAATCTTCATCTTTTAACAATTGTCGTATATTCATATTCATTTTAGAGAACATTTTCAAATTTGTTTTATCAAATATAAAAAGAAATAGTGAATAAAAAATATATAGAATATGATTGAATTTATTTTAGCCACAATAGGGTTGACATTTATTATAACTCAATTTTACATATTTGAAAAAATTAGGAATTTTGTTTCTAAACATATGATAAAGTAAAAGGCACTAATAAATTTAAAAAAGTTTTAGAAATTGAAAAAACTAAGCAACCACTTATAGGCTATACAGATATGACTAAGTTTAAAATCGATATGAATATTTTTTCAAAATATGAAAAGAAAGAAACATCAAGACTATTTAATCCGCAAGATGTAAAAAAAGTAGAAAAATACATTCAAACTCAAGGTCAAAAATTTATTAATAAAATACACAAATTATCTTATTTTCAAGATTCAGAAAATTAAAATAAAAATTTAATATATATCTATATGAAACACATAAAACACATAAATGAAGAAGGTGAACTTAAAGTAGGTAGAGTTCGTCCTAGAGCAAAAAGAGTATATAACGAAAAAGAAGATAGATATGAATTTGACCCAGCAGAACACGGTGCAAAAGTAACTTTCTATTTACATGATGGAAGAAATGGTTTCTCTATGGATATTGCTCTTGAAGATAGAGATAAATTAGATAATCTATTAAATAAAAATGGAATTGAGCATACAATCACTGTAGGTAATGATTTACCCTTCTAATTCTTCGTCGTATTTATTAGATTTTTCAGTATTACAAAAACAACACATTGGATCTAAATTTTCAATATCATAACTACCACCTTTACTTTTTGGTTTAATATGGTCTACTGTCATTAATTCAAAATCTCCAGTGTAAACATCAATGTGAATTTGTCCGCCATTATCTTTTCCAGCAATTAGATATTTTCCAACTCTATCACAACTAACGCATTTTAAACCTTTTGTTGCAAAGACTTTTAATCTCTTGTGTCTTGAATATTTTGTTTGTAATTCTTCTAAAGGCAATATTTTCAATGGTATATAATTATGACCAATTCTTTTTGGCATTTTTACTATTTCATCACCAAATGGTAAATATGCATAATTTTTTATTTTTTGATTTTCTATTTCAAATTCTTTTTTTCTATCTATTTTATATTGTCTTATAATATCACCGTATCTTTGCTCAAAAAATTTCATGCAAGTATGCATAGCCAATGTGCTGCTTTTTGCTCTATCATAACGTTCTGTTGATTGTGAATAAATGTTGAAATATTTTTTAATGACAGAATAAATCAAAGAATTTTTTCTATCTTTTTTTAATAAATCTAATTCAAAATATATATTGTGAATATCTGGTGTTAAACCTTTCTCTTTCATTTTATCAAATAATAATTCTTCAATATTATTTGAATCTTCTTCTGTTATATTGATTTTTCTTTTGTCTTCGAATTTTTCTAAATGCTTCATTAAAACTGTATTTTTATTTTTTATATATATAGTACAAAAATAATAAAAAAATTATGAAACTCAAAAAATTTGATGAATTTAATTTAATAAAAGAAAATATATTGGACGAAGATGATGATGAAAATCATTGGCAAGTTAAAGTAAATGGAGAACCAGACTCATTTTGGACATATAAAAGTGATGCGATTGATAGAATCGTAGAACTACTAAATAATGAAGGTGAAAATGGTTTAGAAGGTTATAAAGATGATGAAGATTATGAAATGTCTGATAGTGATATCACATATATGTTAGATGATTTAAGTGAATCTGATTTTTATGATAAAATTGATGAACTTAAAGCCTTTGTTGGCGTTGGTCCAGAACTCAATTTTAAATTAATTAATATTGACGATGAAGATGAAATTGAATTTTTAGAAGAGGATTAAAAATTAAATAATCTTTGAAAAAAAGATTTTTCAATTTTTACATCTTTTACTTCTTTTACTTCTTCATCAGATTGACATATCTCCTTTAGATGCTCCAATTTATTTTTTCTAGTATTTAGATTTAGAAACACTGATAATTTAGCTTTATTTTCAGCTTCTTCTTTATCTTTTTGGTCTTTGTATATTGAATTTCTTAATTTATCTGCAGCAACAAATACTTCCCTTTTTATAGTTTTATCTTTAAATTCATATTCGTGGTCTCCATATTGAAACATTGGCAATACTCTCGAACATACCAAGGCTTAATTCAAGACCATCTTCACGTCTTAAACCAACAATACAAATGCTCCATAATTCAGGGTTTTTATCTAAGCTCTGAATTATTTCTTTTGCTAATACCTTTTCAAAATCATTCATATTCTTTTTTTTGTAAATATAAAAATATTTTTAAAATAAAAAAATTCCCACTTTATTAATTTATCTGTGGGAATTTAGTTTTTTGAATCACTTTTTTTGCTTTCTTGGCGTAGAGTAGTATGAGCAATTTGATTAGTGTGCTCAGTTTATTATATGTGTTTGAAGTAAAAAGTTTAATGAAAATTTTAATATATACTTAAAAATAACAAATTTTAAAATGTTAACAAATTTTAGATTATTTGAAGATAATTCAGTAGAAAATTATGAAGTATTAGGATCTAATGAATCTGGTTGGAGTTGGGAAGATGATAGTGATCATAGAACAGCACAAATATTATTAGATAGGAGTGATAATTCTTTATATTTTAAAATTCGTCAAGTTCATACTAAAATGGGATTGGGTAAAGGACAATGGCCAACAGACCTTGTGTTTATAAAAATTGGAACATTAGAAAAAGCTGATTTATCAATAGTTAGAACATTATTAAAAAAACATGGACATCAAAAAAGTAGAGCTGGACATGGATTTTCAACATTTTGGGTGGACGAAGAAGGTAATAGAATGAACTTAACTGATTTAATAAAAATGCACAAACCAGAGAAAGTTAAAAAAGAAATGAAACACCTTAAATCAATTGATACTTTTGAAGAGCCAATTAAAAAAGATATAGAAATAGTTAAATATTCAGATCGTTCTTATGCTATTTTCGGAAAAGACACAAAAGATATTAAAGATAAATTAATGGACTTAGGATGTAGATATAATAAATTTTTAACAGATCCAAGAACATCAGAAAAAAGACCAGGCTGGATTTGTGCTCTCAATAGAGTAGATAAAGTTAGAGAAATAATATGATAAAAATATTTAGTGAATTTTTAACTGAGCATAAGTTACATAAGAATATATATCAATTTTTAGATTATATAGAAGATTTATCTAAAAATAAAGTATTTATTTTTATTGATACCGAGACTTCAGGGTTGGGCGGTCCTAAAAAACAACAATTAACTCAAGTTTCTGCTGTAGGTTTTGAATATGATTTTCAACAAAACAATTTCAAAGAATTTGGAACATTTAATAAAAAAATTAAAATTTCTGCTGATCAAAAAGGTAGATTAGCTAATCCGAAGGATGATATTTATAGGGCGTTTAGATTTAATCATTATGGTAATAAAATAAAAGAAGATCCTAAATATTATGATGAAGAACAAGTTTTAAGTGAATTTAGAAACTGGGTTGCACATGCTGGATATTATTTTGATCCATTACTAATAATGCAAAATGCAAGTTTTGATATGAATATGATGGCTGGTAGAAGTGATAAAAAATTAAACTACGAAGTCTTAGACACAAAGAGAGTTATTCAATTATTTATTATTCCTATCATTCAAAAACTTGCAGAAACAGACTCAAAATATCAAGATGTATTAGATAAAATTGGCACATCAACTGCATCTAGTGTCAAATCAGCAAGAGATAATGGATTAACAACTTCTGCAATGGGCAAATGGGCTCCATTTTTTAATCTTGATATGAGAGGATATCACGATGGATTAACAGATTGTAGAATAACAGCAGATATGTTTACAAAAATGATTGCCTTTATAAAAGAGAATTCAGATTTAGATATATCTAAATATCAGGTTATTAGAATTAAAAATTAATTTATGAAATTAAAACAGAGAATAAGTCAATTTAATGATTTTATTGCCGATAAATTATCTTATGTATTAGCAACTATGACAATGTTTTATGTTATTAGTTTATTGGTCATTATACCATTATTGTATAGCCAACCAACATCTATTGTCACTTGGGCAAGTTATTTATGTTCTGTCATTTTTCAAGGTATTGCGTTACCAGTTTTAGGTTACACTGCAAGAAAAGCAAGTGATAAATCAGATAAAATTATAGGTCATATGAATAAGACTACTGATAGAATAGAACATATAATAACTACGATTGAAGCTCAACAAGAAAAAATTGAGCATTTAGTTGAAATGATAGAAAAACAACAAGAGCATATATCTGAAGATGTTGAAAGTATATTAAACAGAGAAAAGTAATTTTTTTATTTTTTTCAATTTTTCTAATCTCATATCTTTTTGAAGAATTTTCAAAATAAGTTTTCTAATATTGTTTACTGTACCATCTGGATCATCTTTATAATCATCTACATAAAAACGAAAAATAATCTTTATATCTTCTATTCTACTATAATAAATCTTCTTACTTATAGGAATATTTTCTATTCTTATTACTCCATAATATATTAAATTCATTTACCATCGTTTATTCTTTCTTGCGGCATATACTACAAAATCATCAACTAATTCATATTTACTACCATCATCACATATAACTTTTATAACAACTCTTTTTTTATATTTGTCATTTTCTGTGATAATGTTTACTACTGTTGACAGATCAACGTCTTTATCAATTAGTCTTTTCCTTAATTCCTCACCTATTAAACCACTCTTAATATCTTTCATATAAATCACTTCTTTCAACACCAACAGAAACTAGTGTTACTTTAACACCAACTTCACTTTCAATAAATTGAATATATTCTTCTAATGGTTCTTTATTTTCTTTGATATTCCAACTCTTAAATGTTTTGTAAATAGGCTTAGCATTATCATTATAAATCACACTATCATAATTATAGAATGAGTATGTTTCTTTATCATCAGGATCTACAAAACTATAGCCAATACAAACCTTTACCTCATCAAAATCATTTAATACATCTGTTTTTGTCATTACAAGATTTGTAATACCGTTTATCATACAGGCATATCTTAATGCTGGAATGTCCAACCATCCACATCTTCTTGGTCTTCCAGTAGTTGCACCATATTCATTTCCAATATCTCTTATTTTTTCACCTACTTTACCTTTAACTTCTGTCACAAAAGGACCATTACCAACTCTTGTCATGTATGCTTTGAATACACCATATACAGTTCTAATATTTTTATGTGAGACTCCTAATCCTGTCATAACGCCACCAATAGTTGTATTAGAACTAGTTACATATGGATATGTTCCAAAATCTACATCTAATAATGTTCCTTGTGCGCCTTCAGCAAGAATATCCATATTTTTGTCATTTAGATAAGTTTCAAGATTTGCTATTTGTAATGTTAATAAAAATCTAAGTGAGGTAATAAAATTTTCATTTGGTTCAAATTTGAAATATTGGGTTAAATCATATCCATATGTTGATGAAACATATTCTTTCATATATTCTTCGTTAATATCACAAACTCTAACTCCTTTTCTACTAATTTTTGCCGTATAGCAAGGACCAATTCCTCTACCAGTTGTACCAATTTTAATATTTTTTTTCTTATCATCATCAATCATATCAGGAGTAATGATGTGAGCATATCTTGATATATAAAGGTTATTTTTTACATCTATTCCATCTTTTTCTAATAATTCAATTTCTTGCTTTAGTGCAACTGGATCAATTACTACACCATTTCCAATAACACATTTTTTACCATAAAAAATTCCAGATGGAATTAAATGTAATGAATATTTTTTATTATTGAAATAAACAGTGTGACCACAATTATTTCCTCCTGAGCATCTTGCAATTGCATCATACTCATTTGCAAGATAATCAATTATTTTACCTTTCCCCTCATCACCAAACCCCATACCTATCAGTATATCAAGCATTTATGTTAAAATATTTTTTGAGTAATTCTTGAATTACTTTTGATTTATTTGTATTTTTTTCTTTTGTATATTTTTCCAGCATTTTTAATAAATCATTATTTAAAGTTACAGATATATTTTTTCTTTTATCTTCATCTGGAATTTTTTTCCGCATAGTTTTTATTTTTATTTTTTATATAATTTTTTTCATAAAATGTTTATTTTATTGAAAAATAGTTGTAAAACAAGTATTTTTGACTTTAAAATATTTATATATAGTACTGGTTCAAGATCAAGATATGCTAAATAAAAAATTAAAATAAAAAATGTTAATACCTTCAAAAGTTTGGGTAGTTGATCGATGGGTCACGTTTTCATTAAATATTGGTGATTATCAAAATATAATTACATTCTTCGATGATAATGGGTTATCATTTTTAACTATGCTAGCTCTTGATTTCACTCAAATACCAGTGTCTTTGCATGGTAAAGGTAATAGTACAAATTTATTAGATTATTTATCAAATAATACAGATAATAACACACTTATATCACAATTTTTAAATTATTTTTTGAACACAATAATTATTATAAGTTATTCATCTGGTCAAAAAATGAATTTTAATTTTAACGGAAATACTGGATGGCAAAATATGACATTTAGTGTTTATAGCCCTTATATACCACCAACAACAACCACAACTACTATATTGATAACAACCACAACAACAATATCACCAACCACATCAACAACGACCACAACCATATTATCAACAACCACAACTACAACTATACCATTCACAACCATATTACCAACCACAACAACCACTATTTTACCAATCACAACTACTACAACTACATTAAATCTTGGCTCAGTAGTTACTAATGCCATATCTGGAATAACAGATATTGGCGCAACAGCGTATGTAACTATTACACGTAGTGGAGAAACTTCAATAATATTATGTGGTGTTGTTTGGGCTACAACACCAGGTGCAAAATGGGGAGATGACGCACGACCAGGAGATGAATCAAATTCTGCTAGTGACAAAATTGTTGGAGTGGAATATGCTGTATCAATTTTAGACTTGCTTAGTCGCACAACATATTTTGCAAGAGCATTTTTAAGAACAGCATCTGGCACAACTTATGGTAATGAAATAGAATTTATAACTCCAGTCACAACGACAACCACCACAGTTACTCCGACAACAACTACAACCACAGTTACTCCGACAACAACTACAACCACAGTTGAACCAACTACCACCACAACAACTGACTCACCAACTACAACAACTACGACAACAGTAGCGACAGAATTTTATTATCTTACTACTATACTTAATTGTTTAAATTGTATACCATCAACAACGGACTTTCCTATAACAGATAGTAGAAGTGATCTAACTATAAATAAATATTATTTTGATACTATTAGTACTGATATTTTCCAAATAACTGGAACACACACTTTCGGAGTTCAATCTACGAATTTAACTGGACCTGGATCAGACACTTGCGGGGAATTGAGCTGCGCTACAACAACTACAACCACAACTACAACTACACCAGCGCCAACCACCACAACTACAACAGGACCAACCACCACAACTACAATAGGACCAACTACCACAACGACAACAGGACCAACTACCACAACGACAACAGGACCAACTACCACTACAACAACTCCTCCAACTACCACTACAACAACTCCTCCAACTACCACTACAACAACTACATCAGATCCTTACAACTATTACACTGTGGATGAATATACGTGTAGTGGTGGAGCATGTGGAGTATATGTACAAACATATAATATTAAAACATTAAATACATTATCAATTGGAGGATGGGGGTTAGATCCTGATACATTAAATGCTATAAATATAATGAGTTCAACGCCACCTGGTGCTTATAATATTACAACTTATGGTGTATCCTTAACAGATTGTAATAATGTATGTAATTACTAATTTTTATTAAACATTTCCATCTTTTTCATCTAAATTATTTATGGCAAAATTTATAATAAATAGTTGGGGCTATTATGAAATAGACTTTTATAATCACGGCACAGAATCAGAAAAAAAATTTCTATCAAGTTTAGCTAAATATAATGACTGCGTTTCGTGTTATAATAAAGATGGCACAGAATGGATAAAAAGGTTAAGTGGAATGACATTTAGATTAAATGGAATGAATTATTATCCAAAATTAAAAGAATATTTAGATCACAAATTAAAAATTCACATAAGGAGAGAAAAATTACAAAAAATTGAAGATCATGCAAGTTCTGAATAAAGAAGAAATATTTAAAATAACAAATAAGATTTATAATGATAATTTAGGCGTAGCTTATGCTACTGATGGATATTATTCAGATGGAATTATTTCAAGATTATGGATATCTCCAACTCTTAATTCTCCAACATCATGTTAATTAAAAAAAGCCAGATTTTCATCTGGCTTTTTTTAATAGAAATGTTTCTTTTTTAGATGTTCTAACAAATATAAATTCATTTAGAGTTTCAGTTAAATCGTTTTTTATATTTGATCCGAATAAATTTTCAAATCCAAATATTTTAAATTTATTAAGTGATTCTTTATCTTTTATTAATGTCCAAAATAAGAAATCGTCAGCATCAGTTATAACTGCTAATTCTTTATCATCCAATTCAATATCTAATTCGATATTATCTTTAATCACCTCACTATTGATAGTAATTTGATTATTTTTTATTCTCAATTTTATATCATTAGAGAATAATCCACTTTGTTTTAATATGTCAAATAGTTTCATTTTGTTTAGAATTGTATATCCCAACGATTTGGGGGATTTGGTTTATTAATATATGGATTCTCCCATGGATTTTTATACGGTTGTTTAGGAAGAATTTTTTTATTTTTATTTTGATCATCTTTAAATTTTTTCAATAAATCTGCTAACTCATTAAGGTCAATTTCATTATCTTTTGAATTCTTTTTTAACTTAGCTTCTCGCTTTCTTTTCAATAATTTAATTTCATGAATAAATGATTTTAGTTTTTTAGAATCAGCTAGAATATCTTTAACAAGAGCAATTACCTTACTTATTTTCACATTAACATCAGAAGACACTTCACCAATTTGATCTTCTGTAACATCATCTTTTAATAGATCAATGTTTTCAATAATTAAGTTAATCAATTTTTTTATTTCTTTGATGTCTTTTTCGAAATTATCTAATTCAGATAATTGCTCTTGAAAAAGATCCATAGCTTCTTCTTTATTCATAATTAAATATTTATTGTATAGTATGCTTTACTATGATGTAAAACATCACAGAAAGTAATACTTGTTGTTTCATTCAATTTGTGTGTACCAATTTTATCCGTGGCTGTATGACCAACAATTTGATGAACACCGTTCAGTGGTTTTGGATATGTCAATCTCTTATCACACCATAATGGACCACCAACCTTTTTCTTACCTCCACGATATAGATCAACATCAAATAAGCACTGCAATTTATATCTGAATGCTTCATTTAATTGTTCACCAACAGTCATATCATCCATATCTCGACCTTCAATTTCTTTAAGAAAAACAGTTTTATACCAGCCAACATGAACGCCAGCATGAGTCCATAAATAATTTTCTTCTTGATATGCAAATTGGAATAAATCCCTATGAGTATTAAATATGTCAAATAAATCGAAATGTGCTTCTGGACGATATCCACTAACTATGCCTTCCATTTTTTTCCACGGTTCGTTTGCCAAATATTGATAATCATGATTACCCCAAAGTAAAATTACATGATCTGGATAAAGAGTTTTGAATCTGATTAATTCTAAAAGGTTATCTTTGATTTTATCACTTGTTTCTGTAAAAGAATCGCAATAATCTCCAATGAAGACATACTTATAACACTCTGGCACAAAGCCACCGTATCCTGCGGCTCCTGGCTCAGCGTATAGTAAGAACTTAATGTCTTCAAATTCTTTCCAGACAGTTCTACCATGCAAATCTCCTATTGTGATTATTTTCTTCATCTTGCAAAGATACAACAAATAAGAATAATAAAAAAGGATTTTTATTTATTTTTTCTGGGTTTTGAAAATTTTATAAGCATCAATGTAATGGTAGCCCACTGTTGGTGTTTCATAATCTTCTTGTGAGATTATCTTTTTAACAGCAGTTAGTGCTGCATCATATTTACTATACATATATTTTCCTGATACGTACATATCTTTCCAATAAAATAAGCCAAAAATTAATGGCTTTGAATATTGTATAATATAAATTGAACCAACTTTGGTTATGTCTTTTCTTTCTAAAATTCTGTAATGTTTCATTATATAAAATTATTTTGTTTACCCTATATAATATAAATGAAGAAATAAGTTTAAAAATTTTTTTTATCTATATAATAATTATATATTTGTAAAAATAGAAAAAACTTATCTGGGGGAATAATATATATACAATAATTATGAAAATGCAATATACACATACAAGTTTTAATTGTTCAATCCTAGCAGGAGATGTACGGCTATGAGTTGTAAGTGATATTATATTATAATAGAGCCACTTACAGTATAAGTGGCTCTTTTTTTAACCAAAATAAATAGATACAAGATGGAAAACAAGATGGAAAGTTTAGTATGGCGGAAGTACAATGGTGAAAAAATTCCAAACATTAATGAATATGTTTTGAATTATGTTAAAAACGTGGATAAAAATGCCAAGGTCATGGTAGGCTGTGACTCAGACAACCATTCTCGTAAAACAAACTATGCTATTACCGTTGTTTTCTATAATGAAAAATTAAGGCACGGTGCTCACGCTGTATATGCTACATATAGGGTACCTAAGATCAAGGATGTTATAACCAAATTATGGAATGAAGCAGTATTTGTTCATTCTATTGCAGAATCTTTGGATAACACTTTGAGAGAAGGTAAATATTTTTACAAGTTTGAAAAAAACTATTACGACGGTTCTATACCAGATAGATTAGTTGAAATTCACGTTGACTTAAATGCAACAAGAGCAACTAGAAATGGTGCAAGGATGACTAATAATAAGTCTAATAAAATCTATAACGATGTTATGGGTTGGCTGTGTGGTGAACGTTATAAAGTTATGGGAAAACCATATAGCTTTAGTTCATCATCATGCGCTGACAAGCTTTGCCGTTAGTGAGTTTTTTTATATTTTTTACGTTAAATTTTATGAAAAAACAAAAAACCATTTTTAATAAAATATATATACTATTGTAGTTGGAGAAAATAATAAATGATCGAAAAACTAAACCTAAATATAAAAAACCTAGCAGAACTCAAAGAAGTTTTTGCTAGGTTATTTGTTTTAAAATACACAAAAGAGTTTAATCTATATGAGTAAATGGAGTCGCGACCATTGAAAATTATTAGTTAAATTGTTTTGCTAGATGGTGAATAATTGGGAGATTCGGGTTGAAGTCCTGACAAACTGTAACTAGGTTACTAATTGGTGTGTGGAAGCTGCTCCCTTTCACCATTGTAAAATCAGAGATTAAATTTTATCATAGATTAAATTTATTTCTTTGTTGTTGAGTTGATACTTCTTCATATGTTGCTAATCTCATTTCACCCTCATTGTAATTATAAATATCATCCATCCAAAAAGTGCTTCTTACTTCTTTTGGTACGTTTTCATAATAAACCTCATACCAATATTTTGTTGAGTATGTATCATCATCTATACTAATTATTTGACCAACATTATTTTCCAAATATGATTTTAATAGTTTGTCATTGATATTTAAATTAACTCCAATTACATAATCTCCCTTGTTAAATTTTAGATTACCTGCTGGTCCTTGTTTTTCATCAAACCATTCTTCGTATATTTTGAAATTAGTTATCATATGTTAAATTTACTTGCAAATTGTTTTGTTTCCCATTCAAAATAACTATTTTCATCTAATGCCTTTGAAAATTTATTAAAAATGAGATCATTTAATTCTTCTTTGTCTAAACTACCTTTATTATTTAGACTCATAATATAGGTATTTCTATCAGTTAAAAATTGTCTATCTTTTTCTATATCTAATTTTGGTATAAAATAAGAATTATTCTCATGATCATACAATTTAAAATTTACAGTAAATCTTGTTTCCTTTGTTTTTATATTATAATTTTGGTCTATTCTTATAATGCTCACATTAGAGTATTCACTTTCAGCTCTATTATAATATTTAGTAACAAAAGCTAAAGTATCTAAATCTACAAAGCCTCTTGAATGAATTGAATTTTGAAACCCAAATTTTAAGTTTCTTGGTTTTTTAATAAAATCCTTAAATCTATTTTTAATAACTTTTTTTGCTTTAAGATGTTTTAGATATTTTGAAATTCTTGGATCACTTTCTATTTTTTTTGATAACTCTGGTAAATAAGACCAAAATAATTCCTCTTCAATTTCATCAATTTCTTTTTTATATTTTAATAATAATTCCTTATCTGCCAGCTCCCTTAATTTTTTTCTTCCTATTTGTTTTATCCTTAATTTTTCAGCTTTTTCTTCTGCGGCTTTTTGTTTTTTGTATTCAGGATCATGCCATTGATATTCTTTCTTTGCAACTTCGAGACCTTTGTTACCAACTAAACTTATAAATCTATCATAGAGATCAGGGTTCTCATTCTTCACTTTCTTCAAAAATTTCTCATTTTCTGGATCTTTTAATAAATCAAAAACTTTATATTCTAATATTCTCTTCATATATTATATTTATTTGATGTTATTATAGCTTCTAATTCTTCTTTACTTTTTGAAAAATATATTATCTCTTCTTTATATAAAAAGATATTTTTCTAGCTTCATCAGTTATATCAGAAAAATAATCAGGAAAAATCTTTCTCAAATTCCACAAGATATTTTGGTTCATTCGGACTTATTTTTTTAACAACTCCTATTTTATCATGTAAATAATTTTCAATATTAGCGGCAGTGCCCACAACCATTTTAACAGTTACATAATCTCCAATACCTATTTCACTCCAATCGTTTGTATTTTCAAATAATTTAAAATTAGTTATCATAAATTATATTTTTGTATTTTGTCTGGTAAATCCCAAACATATGATATCATAGTGGTACTATGTCGATCGTCTTTAAGTTTAAATCCCATTTTTAATAAATAATTTTTAATATCATAATAAGTTTCTTTAGCTTTTTCTTGATAATCTTTATCACGTTCATTAAAATTCTTAATAATACTACCCAAATCTACTGATAATTCTTTTTCATTATGCACTCTTATTCCTATTCCACCTTTTGCTGGATATTTGGTGTCAATATAGTCTTTTATATTCCATATCAACCAATCCTGTGAATCAACCTTTGGAAAGCCTTCAAATAATTTAAAATTAGTTATCACAAATTATATTTAATTGTTTCTTTTTTTGCTTCATATTCAAGAATTTCATCAGGTGTCAACTTTCTTAAAATTTCAATTGGTCTTAATTGTAAAGTTTCATTATTTGAAAATATAACGTGATATGGATATTTATCATGAATATTTATTTTAGTAATTTTAGCCTTGTCCTCAGATGGAGTACCAGCTATTAATTCTTTTTCATTATTTATTTTAATTTCATCTATATCAATTAAAACATAATCATTTTTATTATATAAAAGTTCTGATTTTGACCAAGTAATAGATGTTTTTTCAAATAATTTAAAATTAGTTATCATAATAATTTCTTAAATTCTTCAATTTCTTTCCTTTTGACTTCTGCACTAATTTCTGGACCTTTGAATCCCATAGATATAATTTTTGCAGTGTCAATTTTAGGTTGAAATTTTAAAAATGCTTGTAAATAATTATCATTAAAATCATACAAATCCGCAAATTCTTCTATTGTATCATTATCAAGATGTATTCTAACCTTTTCTTTATAAAGATCATGTACATTATTTACATCTTTAATTTCATTTTTCAATCTCAATAAAAAGCAAACAGTGTCAGCTATTAAATTTGGAAATTTGCATTTCTTTAATTTTATTCTTAACGTGTTAACAGTATTATCTCTAAATAATAAAGTAAATATTACTTTTGAATTAAATGAATCTATACCATCAGTGTTAATATTCAAATTTGGAAACATTTCTTCAAACATTCCATATTTTTCAAGCATTTCTAAATAATAATCTAATGCTTCAATTTTATTATGATCTGAAGCCCATTCTACGGCTTTGTTAAATTCTTCAACTATCCTTTCTTGTGATACATCATCAATAGTAGAAATGTTTCTCAATCTCTTATCTTTCATAATTGCATCAATGGTGTTCTTGCTTATTTCGGAGTGATTCCTTGATGCAAATCTGAAGGTACGCAAAATCCTAAGGCGATCCTCTAAGAACCTCTCAGAAGCCTCCCCAACAGCAGATATGACATTTCTATCAATATCTTCTATACCACCAACTAAATCTACAATTTCTTCTTTGTCAATATCATAAAACAAAGCGTTTTGGGTGAGATCCCTACGTTTTACGTCGTCTTCAATTGTAATATGTTTTCCAATTTCTACTTTTGGTGCGTCACCTTTAGTGTCACGACCTTTAGAAATATCTTTTCTAAATGTTGCAAGTTCATAACCAAGTGGCTCTGATTTTGTATAGATTCTTAATACACCAAAATTTTTACCTTGTTCATCTGATACATTGAATTTACCTCTTAGAATTTGTTTAGATTCTTCTGGTAATGCATCTGTAACTAAGTCAATATCATGTGGGTTTACTTTTTGATAGAAATCTCTAACAGCACCTCCTACGACGTATAATTTTTTGCCTGCTTTATCAAATTCTTTTTTGATTTGATAAATATCTTCAGGCAAATCTAGCTTGATAGGTATGTTTCTTTCTGTAATAAATTCTATAAATCTTGTTATCATAAATTGTATTTTAATTGCATTTTTTCTTCTTCACTAAGTTTCTCTAATTCAAAATCTCTATATTGTCTTTGATAAATATATTTATCATCTTTTATGTGATACCAAACACCATTTTCATCACTATTTACATTAATCCAATCTATATAAAAAATTAAATTTGTTTCTATACCTTTAAGTCTAACAGGTTCGCCAACTTTGAATTTTAAATTATTATAGATTTCATCATCTTTTTCCGCTAAATCTTCATAAGAATACGTCCTTCGAAAAGGTTCATCATTTTCAAATAATTTAAATTTAGTGATCACAAAAATACACATTATTTTTTTAATATATATAAAAAACTACAATTATAATTATGATAACGCTTTTTGAAAATTTTACCAATAATTTTAAATTAAGTAATTACATATATCAAGATAAATGGGAAGAAAATGGTGAAACTGGTGTTACATTTTATATTCCAAATGTGTCATTTGAAAATTTAGGTGAATATTTTTTGGATGTTAAAAATCTAAATCTTGATTATTTCACACAAATTAAATATAATTCTCTTATAAGACTTTTCCTTTATGCAAAACTGTTAAGATATAAAGGTGATAACCCAGAAATACTTAAATATGCTAAAGGAGTAAAAAACAAAGATCCAGAAGCAGTTGAAATCATAGGTAAAATACCTAACAATAATGGAGTATTAAAAATAATCAATAAAAAATTTGGCTTTGGATTTCCTGATTATCAATATGATAACGTCACAGATTTGAAAAAAATGATTGTAAGTATCGAAGATGTTCTAAGTGATAAAAATTTAGAAGAGTATATTAAATCTGTTAAGGAAGTTTCTGACAAAGCAAAGATAAGTGAAAAAGTTGTCAAAGGTGTTGTTGCAATGCTATATGGAAGATATTACGATATATTAAAAGCAGAATCATCAGAAGATAAAAAAGGTGTAGATGTTTGGATGATCAATAAGGAAAGTGGTGTTAGGCAATCTATTCAAGTAAAAAACATTACTGGTAATGTAACATTTGATGCTAAAGATGATGTTATCTATATAAATAACACATTATTAGATTTACATGATTATAATTCTTGGGTTGATGATTTACCTTATGATTATCTTGGATTTTATTTGGAGTATGAAAAGAAAGTTTGTATAATTAAAGGATGGTCAATTTATAAAATTGAAGTTAAAGGTAGAACAATCAGAATTCAATTAAAAAGAGGTGCTATGGAGAATAGATATGATTTTAAGATGATTGATATTCCACCTAAATTATTACCTAAGGATTATAGTAAGATTTTCATTAATTCAGATGTAAAAACTCCAGCAAGACTTAAAAAGAAAATTTAAAACACGAAGTTGGGTTCAAGTTATCTGCTCCGTGAGTTGACCTAATTGCGACAATAAATTCACCCATGCAATATCTTCTATACGTTTAATTCATAGTCGTGATAATTTTCATCACCTCTTAATTTTAAAGATATTTCAACATTTTTAAATTTATATCCATCGGAATTATTTGATTTATAATAATTTAATCTTTTTAATGTAAAATCTTTAGCATCAGTACCACTTCTAAATTCGTGTGTTACTTCTGTTGTTCCATCTGGTTCAAATACGAAATGTACAAATATAGATGGACTCAAAATTGAATATTTCTTCTCATAAGCTATTAATAAATTACTAATAGTATCAATATTAAAATTATCAATAATATCTTTATATTCACTAATTGCATCCTCCAATTTTGGCAAATCTTTGATGTTAATATTAAATTGTTTAGCTTCTTCATCTACTAATTTACCTTCATCCTTAAATAGTTTTTTTAATCCTTTATCAGGATGTTCCAAATCATACTCTTCTTCAAAATCAAATCTTTTATCAAGTCTACCTTGAATATATCCTATGTTTTTAGAAGTTATTGCTTTATCTAGAAAAAAGTCTATGGCTTCATCTACATCATATAATGTTGTACCCCATGGATAAATGAAATATGAATCATATACTTTACTAATGCTAATATTACCATACCAACTTTCAATTTTTGATTTGTATGGAAATTCTAATTTGAAACCAAATTCCAATACTGCTTTAATATCTTCTTTTTTCATTTGTTAAATTTTTTTAATCGTTTTATATCTTCTTTCAATTTTTCTGGGTAAAACTTAATCAAGAATTTAATATCAGAATCTGTTATATCATAGTGTGATTTAACTAATTTGATATCCGCATTTACAAATTCTGATTTTGGTTTAGGTTCAACTTTTGTTTTCCACCACCATGCTGGAGTGCCATTTGTAATTTTATAGAATACTTGATACCAAATATCTATTGCAGATGCCCTATTTACATTTTTATTATTAAAAAATTGAGCTTGTTTTAGAAATTTAATGGCATATTTTCTATTGAGCATGAAAAAATTTGCTTCCTTTTCTTCATCAGTAACAAATTTATATTTATCTTTATCTTTGAAAATTATATTTCCTAATGTTATAAAATCTACTTTTGCCATGTTATGAAATATTTTCTTTATAAAAATTTCTTTTTACAGGATTTAACATCAAATCCACTATCGGTTGGCTTAGCCAAGCATCACCGATTACTTTTCTTAAAATATTTCCAGAACCATTAATATCAGCATTTAGCAATATACCTTTAT